>Ga0209273_10000050_pt1 | contig 279501 bp, 277 predicted proteins | sample tdAd471_FD_187126 | JGI IMG/M metagenome (GOLD analysis project Ga0209273, IMG submission 187126) | Marine sediment microbial communities from the Atlantic coast under amendment with organic carbon and nitrate - tdAd47.1 (SPAdes)... | ecosystem: Environmental > Aquatic > Marine > Coastal >... | reverse complement strand
GTTCCTCGTCATCGAAATCGCGTTCGAAACTGATATTGCTCCGGCTGACCTCCACCAGGAATGTCGCTTCGCGCAGCGTCTCTCGCAGATCCTTCTTCTCCATGACCGGTTTCGGCATGCGCGCAAATGACGAGAATTCATCGACCATGCGCCCGATGTCGCCGACCTGCCGAATGATCGTATCCGTGCACTGGTCGAACACCGCACTGTCTTCGCCGACCATCTTCCCGTAGCGGCGCTTGAGCCGTTCGGCGGAAAGCTGGATCGGCGTCAGGGGGTTCTTGATCTCATGGGCAATGCGGCGCGCGACGTCAGCCCAGGCCGTTGAACGCTGCGCTTCGACGAGGTCGGAGATATCGTCGATCGTAACGACATGCGTATGCTCGGCAGGCGCATCCTCGGCTTCATCGCTCGCATGCTCATGGATGCCGCCCACTTCGCGATCGACCGTGACCTGAACGTTGAGAACGCGTTCGCGGCCATTGCGATCCAGAAAATTCACCTGCTTTCGCGCGTCTTCGCGTTCGCTTCGACGGACCTCGTTGAGTGCTTCGGCGACATGCGACGACAGATCGGACAACTGCGTCCCCGGCTCGATTGTTTCTCCCGTGCCGAGAATGAGAGCGGCGGATCGGTTCGCGACCGTGATCACACCATTGTCGTCGACGCCCATGACACCTGCCGAAACCCCGGAAAGGACGGCTTCCGAAAAGCGGCGGCGCTGGTCGATGAGGTCGGTCGCATGGAGGATTTCGTCGCGCTGCTCCTTCAACTGGCCAAGCATTCCATTGAACGTCTCGCCGAGATAACCGACGTCGCCATCCGAAGCGCGGACCGGAACGCGAACATCCAGATTGCCGCCGGATACTTCCTCAGCCGCACCGATCAACTGCCGGATCGGGCGAACCAGCCTGTTGGCGACCGCGATACCGGTCCAGATCGCCGACAGGACCATGATCAGGGTGAGGCCGAAATAGAGGATCGCGAATGCGAGTTGCACATTCGTCCTGTTTCGTTCCAGGCCAACATATTCGGCCCGGTTTTGCTGCATGAGCTGAACCGCTTCCAGGACATCTGCGTCAACGGTTCGGATCGTGTAGACATACGCGTTCGGTATTTCGCGCAACTTGATGATCGCCCCGACCAGATTGGTCACGCCCGGCGGGATAATGACAGGTCTTCCGTCGGCAGCCGTTTTGAGAGCGTCCAACGGGGGTTGCGGCAATGCACGTTCGACTTCGATGTCCGCACTGTGGATGGCACTGCCGTCCGGACGAATGACGAATGCGCCCAGCATGCCTCGCCCACGCGCCTGCTGCGTCAGGTATCGGCTGAAGCCGGCGCGATCGAGGTTGTAGAGCCGACGCTGGCTGTCCAGGGCGAACGCCATGTTGATCGTCGCGTCGCGCAGGTTGATGGCGTTTTCGTTGATATAGGATTCAGCCACCTGCAGCGAAGAATCGACGATTGTCTTCGTACGAATCTCGAACCAGCGGTCCAGCCCGAGATCGAGCGTGATGCTGGCGACGACGGCGATCGCGATGGCCGGAATGACGGCAATGATCGTGAACAGACTGACGATGCGCACATGCAGTCGCGACGCGGCCTTCCCGGCCTTGCGTGCCACATATATGCGCCGCAGCTCCACGCCGATCAGCCACAGCAGCGCGAAGACGAAAAAACCGTTGATGACGATGGCCGACAGCGTGACGGTATTGTCAGGCTGGATCGGCGTCAGCCCGATCAGGATGGCAAAAGAAACGCCCGCCGTCAGGAGAGCGCCGATGATGACGGCTATGCCGCGATACTGCGCCCTGCGAGCGCTCGACCGGTCGTGGATACCGAAATCGAGTGCGACCTTGGCGCTCTGGAGAAATGGCATGAGTAAATCGCTGATATCCGACGGATCGGAGTGCTGAATATGCAACAGAATGTGGCGACTTTACAACATGTCGCCACCCTCCCCAACGATTTATGCCCCGCCCTTGAAGACGCTCAGGCCGTGTTCCTTGATTTTCTTGCGCAGCGTGTTCCGGTTGAGGCCAAGCACCTCGGCCGCTCGGATCTGATTCCCACGCGTCGCCGCCAGAGTGGCGAGAATCAGCGGCTGCTCCAGTTCGGCCAAAACACGCTGATACAGGCCCGGAGGCGGCAGGTTCTCCCCAAAGGATCGGAAGTAGTCCTGCATGTTGTGCTCGACCGCCTGCGAGATCGTCACGTCGCCCGCCAGGAGACCCGACGGGGACTGTTCGCCCCCCTCGCCCGCATCCAGTTCGGCCGCGACGATTTCCGGGGTGATTTCCTCCTGCGGATAGAGAGCGCTCAGCCGGCGGATCAGGTTTTCAAGCTCACGCACATTGCCCGGCCAGTGATAGCGGCTCATCAGTTGCAGCGCTTCCGGCAGGATACGCTTTGCCTCGAGCCCCTCGCCCTGAACCTTGGTCAGGAAGTGGGTCACGAGGTCGCCGATATCCTCGAGCCTTTCCCGCAACGGCGGCATGCGTAACGGCACGACATTGAGACGGTAATAGAGGTCTTCGCGAAACAGGCCCTGATTGATCAGCGAACGAAGATCCTTGTTGGTCGCCGCGACGATGCGGACATTGGTCTTGATGGGCGTACGACCACCGACCGTCATGTATTCGCCCTGCTGAAGCACGCGAAGAAGCCGCGTCTGGGCGTCCATCGGCATATCGCCGATCTCGTCGAGGAACAGCGTTCCGTTCTCGGCCTGCTCGAAGCGGCCGCTGGAGCGCGCCTGTGCCCCGGTGAAGGCCCCCTTCTCGTGGCCGAACAACTCGGACTCGATCAGGTCGCGCGGGATAGCCGCCATGTTGATGGCGACGAATGGGCCGTTCTTCCGCTTGCCGTATTCGTGCAGCGCGCTTGCGACAAGTTCCTTGCCGGTACCCGACTCGCCGTTAATCAGCACGGTCAGATCCGACTGCATCATGCGTGCGAGCACGCGGTAAATATCCTGCATCGCCGCGGACCGTCCGACCAGCGGCATGCCCTCATGGTCTTTCTGCGCAGCGGCCTTGGAGGCTTGGTCGTCTCCGTTCTTGCGGCGTGATTCCGCCAGCGCGCGGCCGACGATTCCCGTCAACTCGACGAGGTCGAAGGGCTTCGGCAGATATTCGTAGGCGCCTTTTTCGGAGGCGCGGATCGCCGTCATGAAGGTGTTTTGCGCACTCATCACGATGATCGGCAGTTCCGGACGGACCTTGCGCATGCGCGGCAGGAGATCGAACAGATTGTCATCCGGCATGACGACATCGCTGACGACAACATCGCCGTCCCCGGCGGTCACCCAGCGCCAGAGCGTCGATGCGTTGGAGGTCAGCCGGACGTCGTAACCGGCGCGCGAAAGCGCCTGGCTGACCACTGTCCGGATGGCGGCGTCGTCGTCAGCGACGAGAACGGTGCCTTTCATTGTTCGTTGTCTCCGCTTGCGGGCTGTATCAGTTCGATCGGCGTTGCCGGCGCGGCCGGCATCAGAATGCGAAACACCGTCTTGCTCGACTGCGAGTCGCACTCGATCACGCCGCCGTGGTCGCCGACGATCTTGGCGACCAGCGCCAGGCCGAGGCCGGAACCGTTCTGCTTGGTTGTGATGAAGGGATCGAACATATGCATCTGTATGTCTTCGGGAACACCCGAGCCGTTGTCCTCGACACAGAATTCCAGTGGCAACGCGACGCGCTCATTGGCACCCGGAATGGACAAGCGGATGCCCGGCCGGAACGCGGTACGCAGTTTGATCTGGGCGTGTTCGTTGTTTTCGCAGGCCTCGCAGGCATTCTTCACGAGGTTCAGAAATACCTGGATCAGCTGATCCTTGTTTCCCAGGACCATCGGCAGTGACGGGTCGTACTGCTTCACGAAACTGATGTCCCGTCCGAAACCGGACATCGCGATCTGGTGCACCCGGTCGAGCACGACATGGATATTGACCGGTTCGCGTTCGATCGGTCGTTCGTCGGAGAAAACCTCCATCCGATCGACCAGCGATACGATCCGGTCGGTTTCCTCACGGATTAGGCCGGTCAGCGCGCGATCCTCGTCGCTGACCGCAGCCTCAAGCAGTTGCGCCGCGCCGCGAATGCCGGACAGCGGATTCTTGATCTCGTGACCGAGCATCGACGCCAGGCCGGTAACCGATCGAGCGGCCCCGCGATGGGTCATCTGCCGGTCGAATTTCTCGGCCATCGAACGTTCCCGGAAGACGATGACCATCGAGCCAGGTTCGTCAGACACCGGCGTCACATGGACATCGACGATCCGATCGGCACCGAGCCTCGGCGACGACAAATCGACCCGATACTCGTTGACCGGGGATTCATGCTCACGCACCTGCTGAACAAGTGCCAGCAAGGGGCTTGAAAATGCGACGAAATCCTGAATCTTGGACTTGGCGAGTTGGCTCTGCGATGAAGAGAAGAAGTACTCCGCCTCGAGGTTGGCGAAGGCTATCGTATCCTCCGCATCCAGGAGCACCACCGGATCGCGCAGCGTATCGAGAACCTTCAATGCGCGCATCGGATCCGGCGCGGACTGTTTTTTGCGCAATGTAAACGCCACTATGCAGCCTCCGCCCTGAAATCAGAATTTGAGATGATCTCGCCTGTCATGCGCATGACCTCGTCCGGATCGCTGCTGGTCATGACCCGGCGGCGGAGCGCAGTGTGGTCGGCCTGCACACCATGCCGATCGAGATACCAGCCAAGATGCTTGCGGGCATGGCGGACGCCGGTCTCGCGCCCGTAGTGAGACAGCATGTCCTGGTAATGTCCGGCGACATAATCCGGCAATTCGTGCACCGACGGCGCGGCGACCGTTCCGGCCTCGTCGAAGCCTGCCTCCCGCGCCATTTCTCCCGGCAGCCACGGCGCACCATAGCTTGCACGTCCGACCATCACCGCATCGGCCCCGGAGGCCGACAGCGCAGCACGCGCGTCCTGCAACCGGGCAATATCGCCATTGACAACCAGCGGAATGGAAATCGCCTCTTTCACATCGCGCACGCGACGCCAATCGGCATGGCCATTGTAGAGTTGTGCGCGTGTCCGGCCGTGAACCGTTATCATCCGCACACCCGCATCCTCCGCGCGTTTCGCGAGTTCGGGAGCATTGATGCTGTGCTCGTCCCAGCCGAGCCGCATCTTGAGCGTGACGGGAATATCGACCGCACGCACGGTCGCCTCGATCAGGGTGAGCGCATGATCGAGATCGCGCATAAGGGCCGAACCGGAGTATCCGCCCGTCACCTTCTTTGCGGGACATCCCATATTGATATCCAGGATATCGGCGCCCTCGCCCTGCGCGATCCGCGCCGCCTCTGCCATCCAGCGCGCCTCGCGCCCGGCCAGTTGCAGCATCCGCACCGGTAACCCGTCCGCCTGCGCACGCACCCGGCTTTCCTTGCGGGCACGGCAGTATTCTTCGCTTGCGATCATCTCCGACACGACAAGCCCCGCGCCATGACGGAAAGCGCGCTGGCGAAACGGCCAGTCGCTCACGCCTGACATCGGAGCGAGGAAGACCCGGTTGCGCAACTCGACAGATCCGATCTTCAGAGGTGCGTGGATATCGGTCATGAATGCCTTTGACTGAATAATGGGCATATACACACTATGCCTATTTACTAGACACTATGCGTGCCTTGTGCAATCGGCGCGGTGTGTTAAAGCGAGCCCGATAGGCGTTTTTTCAGGAACATGGCGCTTTTGCCTGCATAAGTGCCGAAAGAAAAGTCGAAAATGCAAACCGGGCAGCGTTACGGAGTGGTCATTGTCGCGGCGGGGCGCGGCGAAAGAGCCGCCGGCGCGGGCAATGGTCCCAAGCAATACAGACGCCTCGGCGCGAAGTCCGTGATCGCGAGAACACTGGCAGCTTTCCGGGAATGGAATCCGGAATGCCCGGTGGTGATCGTCCGCCACGCCGATGACGAAGCCCTGCTGCGCGAAGCGCTTTCCGGTGATCTCGACGGGATTACGGTGGTCACCGGCGGCACGACGCGGCAGGCATCCGTCCTGCGCGGCCTGGAAGCACTCGCCGCTATGAAGCGCGCGCCGCAATTTGCGCTGATCCACGACGCCGCGCGCCCTTTCATTACATCAGCCGTTCTCGACAAGATCGCGGACTCTTTGGCCGATGACCCGGAGAGCGGTGTCGTTCCCGCCCTTGCGGTCTCGGAGACATTGAAGGCCACGGACGATACCGGCAGGATACGCGCGACAGTGCCCCGGTCGGGGCTGTACCGGGCGCAAACGCCTCAGGCGTTCCCGCTGCCCTCAATACTGGATGTTCACAGGCAGGCGGCGGAAACGGCGGCCGAGGCGTTCACCGACGACGCGGCACTTTACGAGTGGGCCAATCTGCCGGTGCGTGTCGTTGCCGGCGATTCCCGCAATATCAAGCTGACATGGCCGCAGGACTTCGAGGAAGCAGAACGCATGCTGAAAGACGAGACCGCTCCCGTCCTGCCAGATGTTCGCGTCGGGCATGGATATGACACGCACCAGCTCGTCCACGGAGACCGGATCATCCTGTGCGGCGTCGAAATCGCCCATGACCGCATGCTCTCGGGACACTCCGATGCCGATGTCGGTTTCCATGCATTGACCGACGCCCTTCTGGCGACGATCGGTGCGGGGGACATCGGCAGCCATTTTCCGCCGAGCGATCCGCAGTGGAAAGGCCAGGCGTCCCATGTCTTCCTGAAGCATGCGGCAACGCTGGTTCAGGATGCAGGCGGCCGCGTGACACATTGCGACGTGACGCTTTTATGCGAACGACCGAAGATCGGCCCGCATCGCGAAACCATGCGGAAGTCGATTGCCGATGTCATCGGAATCGGCGTGAACCGGGTTTCGGTCAAGGCGACGACAAACGAGAAAATCGGCTTCATCGGCCGCGAAGAAGGCATCGTCGCGCTGGCAACCGCGACAGCGGTCTTTCCGATGGAAGGAGAATAATGCGATGAATGACAACAGCGAAGTGCAGGACGAGGTTGCAGAACGTATCGGCGCTCTGCTCGATCTCTGCAAACAGAAGAACATCATGATCGCGACGGCGGAATCCTGCACCGGCGGCCTGATCGCGGCCACCCTGACGGAAGTCCCAGGCTCTTCCGCCGTGGTCGACCGTGGCTTCGTCACCTATTCGAATGGCGCAAAATCCGACCTGCTCGGTGTTCCCGCCGACATGATCGAGCGCAACGGCGCGGTGTCCAGCGAAGTGGCGGGCGCGATGGCGGAGGGCGCCCTCGCCCGCGCCGACGCCGATATCACGATCGCGGTCACCGGCGTCGCCGGTCCCGATGGCGGCACCGATCTCAAGCCGGTCGGTCTCGTCTGGTTTGGATGCGCCGCGAGTTGGGCGCCGACATTCGTGCACAAGACGATCTTTCCGGATCACGGCCGCGCCTTCATCCGACAGGCAACGGTAATGACGGCTATCGAGATCCTGACGGAGACGGTGAAGCTCGCTCCGGACCGCCAAGCGGAGCCCGAGGTTGAAGCCGAAGACTAGGCTGTGGCGTCATCACGTCGCGGATCGCCATAGACCGCGAATGCACGTTTCTGGAATGCCTCCGAGAACATGCGGAACGCCCTGTCGAACATAGCGCCCATCACCATGCCGAGCGTCCGGCTCTTGAACTCGTAGTCGATGGCGAAATGTACGTCGCAGCCGCCATCCGGCCGCTCTTCGAAGCGCCAGCGATTGTCGAGGTAGCGGAACGGTCCTTCAAGATAGGAAACGTCAATCGCGTTTTGCCCGGGCTTGAGCACCACGCGTGACGTAAAGGTCTCGCGGATCATCTTGTAGCCGACAGTCATGTCGGCAACGAGCATTGTCGCATCTTCGCGTTCGCGCCGCTCGCGAACACGCAGTGCCTCGCACATCGGCAGGAACTCCGGATATCGCTCAACATCTGCAACCAGATCGAACATCTGCGCCGCGCTGTGCGGAACGGTCGTTATGTCCTGAAACTTCGGCATGCCGGACAGCTAAGGTTCACGCTCGCACATGGCAAGTAGGCGATCCGCATCCGCAAAGAATTTCAATATGCACACGGGAATGCCGCCGCCAGATAACACCGAAAAGCGAGACATGCTGCGGTGGTCGCATCCAAAAGACGAGCTCCGTGCGCGCCAAAAGGAGACAGAAGGTCGGCGAGTCCTCGCAAGGCCCGCCTGACCTACCCGGCTGCCGCCAGTCTCTTTGCCCGGTTTTCCCTCAGGCGCGCGAAATCGTCTCCGGCGTGGTGCGAAGACCGCGTCAGCGGGCTCGCGGATACCATCAGGAAGCCCTTTGAATAGGCGATGGTCTCCAGCGACTTGAACTCGTCCGGCGGCACGAAGCGGATAACCGGATGGTGCTTCTTGGTCGGCTGCAGATATTGCCCGATCGTCAGGAAATCGACATTGGCGGTGCGCAGGTCGTCCATAAGCTGCAGGATTTCGTTCCGCTCTTCGCCAAGCCCGACCATGATGCCTGACTTCGTGAACATGGTCGGATCGATCTCCTTGACCTGCTGGAGAAGCCGGATCGAATGGAAGTAACGGGCACCCGGCCGCACCGTGAGGTAGTTGGACGGCACCGTTTCCAGATTGTGGTTGAAGACATCCGGCTTGGCGGCGACGACCTTCTCCACTGCCTTTTCCTTGCGCAGGAAGTCAGGCGTCAGGATCTCGACCGTCGTGTCCGGTGCTTCCTCACGGATTGCCTGTATGACCTCGACGAAATGCTGCGCGCCGCCATCGTCAAGATCGTCGCGGTCGACGGAGGTGATGACGACATGCGTCAAACCCATCGTCTTGACCGCATGAGCGATGTTTTCCGGCTCCTTCGAATCGAGTGGCGCAGGCCGGCCGGTCGATACGTTGCAGAAGGCGCAAGCGCGGGTGCAGATCTCGCCCATGATCATGAAGCTGGCGTGCTTTTTGTCCCAGCACTCGCCGATATTTGGGCAGCCCGCTTCCTCGCAAACCGTCACCAGATTGTGCGATTTCACGATGCCGTGCGTCTCCCGGAAGCCGGCCGATGTCGGCGCCTTCACGCGGATCCAGTCCGGCTTGCGCGCCTGGACGGGCTGGTCCGGCCGGTGCGCTTTTTCGGGATGGCGCACCCTTTGTGCGGGCGCGGTCGTATCGAGCACTGTGACCATGACTGTCTGCTTTTCTGTCTTTTTAACGACGCTTGCCGGTGACGAGCCCCGCCACGAACAACAACACGATGGCGCCTACCGTGGCCGTAATGAGCGAGCCGACGAAGCCGCCGCTCGGCATGATGCCGAGGACACCGAACAGCCAGCCGCCAACGAAAGCGCCTATGATGCCGATGACGATGTTCATCAGCAGGCCCGACTGGTTTTTCATGACGATGCCGGCAAGCCAGCCGGCAAGGCCGCCGATGATGATCCAGATGATGAAGCCCATTTGTCCTGCTCCTTTTGCTAATTCACAGATGCGTTTGCGGGGTCGGGATTGCAAGGCCGATGCCGGCCTTGCGGGCGAGCCGGATTACGCGTTCAAGACACGCCCATAGGCGTCCAACACGCTTTCCTTCATCATCTCCGAGAGGGTCGGATGCGGGAAGACCGTATGCATCAGTTCTTCCTCCGTCGTCTCGAGATTCATCGCGACGACGAAGCCCTGGATCAGTTCGGTCACTTCCGCGCCCACCATGTGTGCACCGAGAAGCTGCCCGGTCTTCTTGTCGAAGATCGTCTTGATCAGGCCCTGGTCCTCGCCAAGCGCGATAGCCTTGCCGTTGGCGACGAACGGGAAACGCCCGACGCGGATTTCGTGGCCGGCCTCTTTCGCCTTGGCTTCCGTCAGACCGACGGATGCGACCTGGGGATGACAGTAGGTGCAGCCCGGGATCATCGACTTGTCCATCGGATGCACACCCGGCACGCCGGCGATCTTCTCGACGCAGATGACGCCTTCATGCTCGGCCTTGTGCGCCAGCATCGGCGGCCCGGCGACATCGCCGATGGCGTAGATGCCCTCGACATTGGTCTTGCCATACCCATCAATGACGATGCAGCCGCGGTCGGTCTTCACGCCAAGGCTCTCAAGGCCGAGATTCTCGATATTGCCCTGCACGCCGACGGCGGAGATCAGACGGTCGGCCTCGATGGCCTCGGTCTTTCCGTCCTTTTTCTCGACATGAGCAACGACAGAGTTCGACTTTTTCTCGACCTTCGATACCTTCGCTTCCGTGATGATCTTGAGGCCGTGCTTCTCCAGTTGCTTGCGGGCGATCTTGGAGATTTCCTCGTCTTCGACCGGCATGACCTGCGGCATAAGCTCGACAACCGTTACATCGACACCCATGGAATTGTAGAAGCTGGCGAATTCGATGCCGATCGCGCCCGAGCCCATGACGACGAGCTTTTTCGGCATTTCCTGCGGCACCATCGCCTCGAAATAGGTCCAGATCAGCTTTCCGTCCGGCTCGATGCCCGGAAGAGCACGGGGCCGCGCGCCGGTCGCGACGATGATGTTCTTCGCCGTGTAGTCGCCCTCGCCCTTGACGCCCTTGGGAACCGGGTGCTGCGGCTCCATCGGTTTCTTGGAAGGCTTGCCGACAGTGATCTTGCCCTTGCCGGCGAGTTTCGCCTCGCCCCAGATCACGTCGATCTTGTTCTTCTTCATCAGCATGCCGACGCCGCCATTGAGACGCCCGGACACACCGCGCGACCGGTCGACCACGGCCTTCACGTCCGCGCTCACCGTGCCGTCGATTTTCAGGCCGTAGTTCTTGGCGTGGCTGGCGAAGTCCATGACTTCGGCCGACCGAAGCAGCGCCTTTGTCGGGATGCAGCCCCAGTTGAGACAGATGCCACCGAGATGCTCACGCTCCACGATGGCGGTCTTGAGGCCAAGCTGCGCAGCCCGGATTGCGGCGACATAGCCGCCGGGGCCGGAACCGATGATGATGATGTCGTATGCGTTCGACATGGGCGCTTCCACTCCTTGTTATATCGGCCCGACGGCGCGAGACGCCGGGGACCGGTTGCGGGAGTGGAAGCCTTTTGCCGCCCCTTATGCAGGGTCTTCTGCGGTGGGTTCCGGCTTGACCAGCATCCCGTAGATTTCGTCTTTCAGTGCCATGCGCTTTTTGCGCATCTCGACCAGACGCGCATCATCGCAAGGTTCAATATCGGTCTCTGCGCGATGAATGGCCCGGTTCAGCTCGTGATACTCGTTCGAGATCCGGTGAAAGTGGCCATCCTTCTCACGCAAGTGGTGGATTTCGGCGACCAGTTCCGGGAATTCGTCGGCCAGTTCATGCGGGACATGGGACATTGGGATACCTCCAGTTTATCCGTCGTGTATCCGACCCTAAGCCCTGTTGCCAGTCCCTCCTTGATCCGTATCAATTTATAGTCCGAGCATCAGCGAAACGACCGGCGCAAGCGCCTTTCCGATGGCTCTCGTATTCTCTGCATCGAGATGAATCCCGTCGACAGGCGACGTCGATGCTACCGTCGATGCGTCAAAGAAACCGCACTCCAGATCGTCCGCGACATCCGCATACATCGACCCGAGCATCCGCGATTCCGAAATCTTGCCCGCAAACATCGCGGCGTAATCCGGATTTGCGGTCTCGCAGAATGGCGGCGGCGCGACGATCAGGACCGCGGGCGTCTCCATCTCGAACGACCAGTCATGATTGCGCACGAGGCTGACCAGCTTCTCGATCCCCTGCCGCGCGGTGAAGGCGAGGCCGTGAACCGACGGCTTCAGGTCGTTCGTGCCCAGCATGATGACGACGAGATCGATCGGCTTGTGCGTATCGAGCACCATGGGCAGCGTCCGCGCGCCATTTCGGTCACTTCCACCGAGATGATCGTCGAACGCTGTCGTCCGGCCGTTCAGTCCTTCGCCTATCACCTCGACGCGCCCGCCAAGCGCATCGGCGAGCGCCACCGGCCAGCGATTTTCGCGCAGGTGGCGCCGTCCGCTTTCCGGATCGTAGCCCCAGGTCAGCGAATCGCCGAAGGCAAGAACGGTTTTCATCGCGCGATCGGCCCTAGACCAGCATCGACATCGGGTTTTCGATGTAGCCCTTGAAGGCCGCGAGCAGTTCCGCGCCGAGCGCGCCATCGACACAACGGTGGTCGGTCGACAGTGTCACCGTCATCACCTGTGCTATGGCGATCGCGTCGTCCTTGACCACCGCGCGCTTTTCACCCGCGCCGACCGCAAGGATCGTCGCATGCGGCGGGTTCACGACAGCGGCGAAGTCCTTCACGCCCATCATGCCCATGTTGGAGACCGCCGTCGTACCGCCCTGGTATTCCTGCGGCTGCAGCTTGCGTTCCTTGGCGCGCTTGCCGAGATCCTTCATCTCGTTGGAGATGACGGAGAGCGACTTCATTTCCACCTGACGCACGATCGGCGTGATCAGCCCGCCCGGGATGGAAACCGCAACGCCGACATCGGCATGCTTGTGCTTCACCATCGCCTCGTCGGTCCACGAGACATTGGCGTCCGGCACGTCTCGCAGCGCAAGCGCGAGCGACTTGATGACCATGTCGTTGACCGAAAGCTTGTAGGCCGGACGATCGTCCTTGCGCGGTGCGGCGGCGTTCAACTCGGAACGCAGCTTGAGGAGCGCATCCAATTCGCAATCGACCGAGACGTAGAAATGCGGGATCGTCTGCTTCGATTCCTGCAGCCGCTTCGCGATGGTCTTGCGCATGCCGTCATGCTTGACGAGTTCGTAGGAGCCCTCCTCGAACAGCTTGAGCACCGCATCGGTGGACGGTCCGGTCGCCATTGCAGGCGCCGGCGTGACCGGAGACTTGTCGGCAGCGGCGGGAGCCTTCGCACCGCCGGCGATCGCGGCTTCCACGTCGCGCTTGACGATGCGGCCATGCGGTCCGGAGCCCGAAACCGCCGTGATATCGACGCCTTCGGACTTGGCGATGCGACGCGCCAGCGGCGAGGCGAAAACCCTTTCGCCGTCCTTGACCGGCACAGGCCCGGCCTTGACGTTATCCGGGATTGCTTGCGTCTGCGCCGCCTTGGCAGGGCCCGGAGCCGGCGCAGCGGCCGCCTTCGGTTCCTCTTTGGCCGGCGCGGCCTCGGCTTTCGGCTCTTCCTTGGCCGGTGCGGACGACGCACCGCCAGAGGACGCCGCCTCGCTCACATCCTCGCCTTCGGCGGCGAGAATGGCGATGACGGCGTTGACCTTGACGCCTTCGCTGCCATCGGGAACGACGATCTTGGCGACCGTTCCCTCATCGACGGCCTCGACTTCCATCGTGGCCTTGTCCGTTTCGATCTCGGCGATCACGTCGCCGGCGGAAACGGTGTCGCCTTCCTTGACCAGCCACTTGGCGAGATTGCCCTCTTCCATCGTCGGGGAGAGCGCAGGCATTGTGATATTGATGGGCATAGTGCTCCTCCCCCTCAGGACGCGTAGGTGACGGTTTTGACCGCGTCGACCACTTCGCCGACATTCGGCAGCGCCAGTTTTTCCAGATTGGCCGCGTAAGGCATCGGGACATCCTTGCCGGCAATGGTGACGACCGGCGCGTCGAGATAGTCGAACGCGTCGCGCTGCACTCGGTTGGCGATGAAGTCGCCAACCGAACTCTGCGGGAAGCCCTCTTCGACGGTTACGAGACGTCCGGTCTTCTTCACGCTTTCGATCACCGTCGGCAAGTCCATGGGACGGATCGTGCGCAGGTCGATCACCTCGCATTCGATACCGGCTCCCGCCAGTTCCTCGGCCGCCTTAATGGCATAGGTCATGCCGATCCCGAAAGACACGATCGTGCAGTCAGACCCGGAGCGATGGATGCGCGCCTTGCCGATCGGCAGCACGAAATCGTCGAGTTTCGGAACGTCGAATGTCTGTCCGTAGAGAATTTCGTTCTCGAGGAAGATCACCGGATTGGGATCGCGGATCGCCGCCTTCAAGAGGCCTTTCGCGTCCGCCGCGGTGTAGGGCATGACGACCTTGAGGCCGGGCACGTGGCTGTACCACGCCGCATAATCCTGGCTGTGTTGGGCCGCCACGCGGGCCGCCGCGCCGCTGGCGCCGCGGAAGACCATCGGCGCGCCCATCTGGCCGCCGGACATATAAAGCGTCTTGGCCGCGGAGTTGATGATCTGGTCGATCGCCTGCATGGCGAAGTTGAACGTCATGAACTCGACGATCGGCCGCAATCCGGACATTGCCGCGCCGACACCAACACCGGCGAAGCCGTGTTCGGTGATCGGCGTGTCGACGACACGCTTCGGACCGAACTCATCGAGCAGGCCCTGCGTGACCTTGTAGGCGCCCTGGTATTCGGCGACTTCCTCACCCATCACGAAGACGGTCTCGTCGGCGCGCATCTCCTCGGCCATAGCATCGCGCAGCGCTTCGCGGACCGTCGTCGGGACCATTTCGGTTCCGTCGGGAATGTCCGGATCGGAACCGACATCCGGCGCCGACGGTTCGGGATGGACCTTGCCTTCGGCAGGTACCCGGCGCGCATCCATGTCCTCGACGGCATTGCCGTCGGTCGCGGTACCCTCGCCGGCCGCGCCATCGGCGCTTCGCTCGCCGTGCGGATCGCCGGAAGGCGGCGCGGACTTGCCGATGTCGTCGGCGCTTTCGCCTTCCTGAAGCAGAACCGCGATCGGCGTGTTGACCTTCACGCCTTCGGCGCCTTCGTCGATGAGGATCTTTCCGATCACACCTTCATCGACGGCTTCGACTTCCATCGTCGCCTTGTCGGTTTCGATTTCGGCGATCACGTCACCTGACGAGACGTTGTCACCCTCCTTGACCAGCCATTTGGCCAGATTGCCCTCTTCCATCGTCGGGGAGAGCGCAGGCATCAGAATATCAACGGGCATGGTTTCCTCACCTGTGTTTTCTTGCCGGCCCTATTGGAGCCGGAATCTTTTCCAGAACAGCACCGCTGCGAGGCAAACTGCCGCCGCGATGAACATGAAACGAATGGCGCGCAGCCAGAGCGGATCCGGACCGAACCTGATCTCGCGATCCAGCGCCGCACGCCGGCGCGCCGAAGAGTTGTCGAGATAGTCAGCAACTTTCCGGCCGGCGCCGATGAACGATTTGAAGACATGCCAGAAAAACAGGCCGAAGAGGACGACAACACCCGCCCCCAACACATAGACCCAGATATCCGGCGAAGCCTGCATCGACCCGGACCGCCTAGTGCAGAATGTCCGTGTAGAGCTCGGATGCATCCGGCTCCGGATCGGTCTGTGCGAACTCGGCAGCGTCGCTGACGATGTCGCGCACCTCCTTGTCGATCGCCTTGAGTTCCGCCTCGTCGGCATAACCCTTCTCGAGAATACGGGCTTTCACCTGCTCGATCGGATCGTGTTCGGAGCGCATTTTCTGCACTTCGTCCTTTGAGCGGTATTTCGCTGGGTCGGACATGGAGTGGCCGCGATACCGGTAGGTCTGCATCTCGACGATGATCGGACCCTTGCCGGAACGGGCATGTTCGAGCGCGAATTCGCCGGCGGCCTTCACCGCGCGGACATCCATCCCGTCGACCTGGAAGCCGGGGATCAGGAAGGACGTGCCGCGATGCGAGAAGTCGGTTTCCGCCGAAGCGCGACTGACTGAGGTGCCCATCGCGTAGCGGTTGTTCTCGATCACATAGACGACCGGCAGCTTCCACAGCGAAGCCATGTTGAAGCTCTCATAGACCTGCCCCTGGTTGGCGGCGCCATCGCCGAAATAGGTCATCGTGACGGCACCGTTCTCGCGATACTTGTTGCCGAAGGCGATACCAGTTCCCAAGGACACCTGTGCGCCAACGATGCCGTGGCCTCCGTAGAAGTTCTTCTCCTTGGAGAACATGTGCATAGAGCCGCCCTTGCCCTTGGAATAGCCGCCCTGGCGTCCGGTCAGTTCGGCCATCACGCCGCGCGATTCCATTCCGGCAGCGAGCATGTGGCCGTGATCGCGGTAACCGGTGATGACCTGGTCACCCTCTTTTGCCGCCATCTGCATCCCGGTGACGACAGCTTCCTGGCCGATATAGAGGTGACAGAACCCGCCGATGAATCCCATGCCGTAGAGCTGACCGGCCTTTTCCTCGAAACGGCGAATCATCAGCATCTCGCGATAGGCGAGAAGTTCATCGTCCTTGCTGAATTCGGCTGGCTTGGGGGCTTTGATTGTTGATGAGGTTTTGCCCCTCGCCGATGCGGCGGGGGTCTTCTTGGCACGCGTTGCCATGCACTCACTCCCTAGCTTTTTGTTGGGAAATAGAGTAGCGTAAGAATGCCGGAAGGCAATGCCTAAATCCGCATGGCTGTCATACGATAAGCAGCTCAAATCGCAGGATAAAATGCGAATTAACCGGAATTCGGTTAATTGGGCGCTATTGCAGAATTACAATTTCATTCGACCGTGTGAGACCCAAAAGCCGCCGCGCTTGCTCGTCGATCATGTCCCGCTCCAGCGAACCGTCGCGCAGCATCGCCGTCTTCTTGTCGAGCGCCGCACGACGCGTCTCGAGGCTCTGCAACTCGGCCTCGAGCTTAGCGATGCGCTCTTCATATTGTTGCCCGGACGTCAGCCCCAATGAGCCGTTGATTGCGTGGTGGCCGAAATAGGCCAAGACCCCGGTCGCGAAGATCGGCAACACGAGATGACGGAGAGGAGAACGGCGACGATGACGGGTCCACATAATACAAAAGCCCTGGATCGGACCTTTGACACTACGCGCTTTTGGTTAAGCGGCGCTAAACGGAGAGCGTTCATATGATCGAAGACGACTACCGCCCCGGCTCGAAATCCGGACGCGACACAGACCGTATGATCGTCATTTCGGGCTGCTCGGGCGGCGGGAAATCCACGCTGATGGCCGAACTTGCGCGACGCGGCTACGCAATATTCGCGGAACCGGGCCGCCAGATCGTGCGCGAACAGCAACTGATCGGCGGCGCCTCCGTGCCATGGGACGACATGGCCGGATTTCTGGAACAATGCGTCATCCGCGCCATTCACTTCCACACATTGGCGCAACCGAATGCGGGCCCGGTTTTCTTCGACCGTTCGATGATCGATGCCGTTACGGCCTTCGAATCCACCAAATCGCCGGACCCGTCATGCTACTACCGGGCAATCGATCGCTGCCGCTACGCACCTATCGTCTTTCTTGCCCCGCCATGGGAGGAACTGTTCCTCTCCGATCGCGAACGACAGCACGACTTTGAAGCGGCGGTCGGGGAATATGAGCGCCTCGCTGAGGCCTATCCCCGCCATGGCTATCTCCCGGTCATCCTTCCAAGGATCAGCGTCACCGAACGGGCGGATTTCATCGAGCAGGAACTAAAACGCCGCCGGCTTTGGCCGGCGGCGGTATGAAGCATGCTGGACAGCGCGAAGCTGGCTAGGCCTTCAGGATAGACGTACCCGCATAGACCGCCTGTGCGCCCAGTTCTTCCTCGATGCGGATCAACTGATTGTATTTCGCCAACCGGTCGGAGCGGGCGAGAGAGCCGGTCTTGATCTGCCCGCAATTCGTCGCCACCGCCAGATCGGCGATGGTCGCATCCTCGGTTTCGCCGGAGCGGTGCGACATGACCGCCGTGTAGCCGGCCTTGTGCGCGGTCTCGACCGCATCAAGCGTCTCGGTGAGCGAGCCGATCTGGTTGACCTTGACGAGAATGGAATTGGCGACGCCCATCTTTATGCCGTCACGCAGCCGGATCGTGTTGGTGACGAAAAGGTCGTCGCCGACGAGCTGGCACTTGTCGCCCATCATTTCCGTCATCACCTTCCAGCCGTCCCAGTCATCCTCGTGCATGCCGTCCTCGATCGAGATGATCGGATAATTCGACACGAGATTGTCCAGATAGGCCGCATTTTCCTCTGACGACAGCGACTTGCCCTCGCCCGCCAGTTCGTACTTTCCGTCCTTGTAGTATTCGGACGCCGCGCAATCGAGCGCGAGACGGACATCCTCGCCGGGTGTGTAGCCAGCCGCCGAGACCGCCGACATGATGAAGTCGAGCGCTTCGGTCGTCGAGCGAAGGTTCGGCGCAAAACCGCCCTCGTCGCCGACACTCGTATTGTGCCCGGCCTTGTTGAGCGCCGATTTCAGGGTGTGGAAGATTTCAGTTCCCATCCGGACCGCGTCGGCAATGCTTTCCGCGCCGACCGGCATGATCATGAATTCCTGGATGTCGATCGGGTTGTCGGCGTGCGCACCGCCATTGATGATGTTCATCATCGGAACCGGAAGAATGTGCGCATTGGTGCCGCCAACGTAACGGTACAGCGGCATGCCGGAATAGATCGCGGCCGCCTTTGCGACAGCGAGCGAGACACCGAGGATCGCATTGGCGCCGAGCTTGCCCTTGTTGGCCGTGCCGTCGAGCTCGATCATGGTCGCGTCGATCTTGGCCTGCTGCGTCGCGTCCATGCCGCCGATCGCATCGAAGATCGGACCGTTCACCGCGCCGACCGCCTTGGTGACGCCCTTGCCCTTGTAGCGTTCGCCGCCGTCGCGCAGTTCGACCGCTTCATGCGCACCGGTCGACGCGCCGGAAGGCACGGCGGCTCGACCGAGCGTGCCGTCTTCCAGCACGACATCGACCTCCACGGTGGGATTTCCCCGGCTGTCGAAAATCTGCCGGCCGATAATATCCACGATAGCGCTCATGCCAAAGGTCCCTTTGCCTGGTAACAATCTCGGCTGTGCCTTAGCCGAGCCACTCACAAAGTAAAACAGGAGCGGCGAACAAATTCATCCCGAAAATCATTGTCAGGCCCGAATCGGCAGCCAGCCTTGCATTTGCTTTGGGGGCGCAACCCGTGGAGGACACCATGACACGGATCGCAGGAGCACTGACTTTCGCCTTCATCACGCTTGGTTTGCTGACGTCAGGCCATGCGCCGCAGAATACGGTCGGCACCGAGGAACTGGTAATCGTCGCCGGAGACTGATCAGCGGGATTTCGCGATCCTGTCGAATTCCATCAGCGTCTCGATCAGGCGCGGCATATCGGCAAGCGGCACCATGTTGGGACCATCGGACGGCGCATTGTCCGGATCCTGATGCGTCTCGACAAAGACGCCGGCAACACCCACGGCGACCGCCGCCCGCGCCAGCGTTTCCACGAAGCGCCTTTCTCCCCCGGAAGAGCCGCCCTGCCCGCCCGGCTGTTGAACGGAATGCGTAGCGTCGAAGATCACCGGCGCACCGGTCTCGGCCATGATCGGCAGTGAGCGCATGTCGGAAACGAGCGTATTGTAACCGAAGGAAACGCCGCGCTCCGTCAAGAGCACATTCGGATTGCCGCCCTCGACCACCTTGGCGAGCACGTTTGTCATGTCCCAAGGCGCGAGGAACTGCCCCTTCTTCACGTTGATGACGCGTCCCGTGCGGGCCGCCGCAAGCAGCAGGTCCGTCTGCCGGCACAGGAAGGCCGGGATCTGCAGGATATCGACGACCTCTGCCACATCGGCGCATTGCGCCTCGGTGTGAATGTCCGTCAGCACCGGAAAACCAAACTCGGCTTTCAGGTCCGCAAAGACCGGCAGGGACTTGTCGATGCCCAATCCGCGTCGGCCCGAGAGCGACGTGCGGTTGGCCTTGTCGAAAGACGACTTGTAGACGAGACCGATGCCCGCCTTTTCGCATATTTCCTTCAGCGCGCCGGCCATGTCGAAAGCGTGGTCCCGGCTTTCCATCTGGCAAGGACCGGCGATCAGCGATAGCGGCGCATCATTGCCGAACGCGACGTTGCCGGCCGTGACGGAGCTGTTGGGGGTCATGCGGACGCCTGTTCCTGGAACGCGATGAAGCAGCCCTGCCCCGCAGAGGCATCGACGACGATACGATTGTGCATCTCGCGAAACGCTGTCGCGTGATGTTCGAGCGTCCGGCGGACAGCGGCAAGCGAGCGAACCGAGAGGATGATGCCTTCCAGCCGCAAGCCCCGACCGGCCACGGAACGCTTGACGCCGAAATAGGCGGACAGGCCTTCCGGGGTCATCACATTGACCAGCGCGTTTTCCGCAGCGATTTCCAGTCCGAACGAGTGCGCCTCGTCATCCCGGTTGTTGACCACCTCTTGCAGGAGATACTGGAAGTCGGTCGGGTTCGCTTCGCTGAGCACGATCTCGACGATGCCGGACACGCCGTTTTCGTGAACCTCGAGCGCACTGCGATCGACCTTCGGTTGGGCGACCCGTTCGCAGGTGAAGAAGAAGGAATCGGGAGACCGCAGGTCAGCCGCGAACGCCAGCAGGAATTCCGCCTTGTCCTTCTCACCCTGGGCATTGATGAACTTGCGCGAAAACGAAAGCTTCATGCCGGCGGAAAAGCCGGTCTTGCGGAACGCCTTGTGATCGGCCTTCGCGTCATCGGTCAGAAAAGCGATTGCGGAAAAGCCGTTATCGCTGTTGCGAAAGCGAAACGCCTGATCGCGCGCGGTGAAGACATTGCCCTTGCGCGCTGTCGCCTCGCAATCCTCGCGTTGCGCTATACCCAACGGCTCCAGAAACGTGCCGTCTGCAAAGTAGATGCAGGCGTTTTCGGTGCCGAACGGATGCACGCCGTCCGGCGCGACCGTGAACCCCAGTGCGGAAAACCGCGCGCGCGCCATTTCGAGGCTTTCCACCGGCAGGACCGCGTGGTCGAGGATGCGCGCCTTGCGCGGCTTTTTGATCGCTTTCGACATTGGCGTGATTTGCATCATTTACCGGGGGCGTTCAAGCGCTTCATTGCCACCGCGCATGTCTGTCCTAGATGCAACAGGCAGCGGGGACGGTGAAAATGGAGGTGGCGATGCAATCGCGATCGGGGTTCGCACTGGCGCTCATGGCGGCGCTGGCAATCAGTTCTTACCCAGCCAAGGCGCAATCGGCGGATGAACAACTGGCGCAGGATGTGGTGACGCGACAGCTGGAAGCGTTTCTGTCCGGCGATTTCGAACAGGCATATTCCTACGCGTCTCCGGATATCCGGAAGATTTTTCCGACGCTCGACCGTTTCATGGCGATGGTTCAGACTGGTTATCTACCGGTGCTGCGGCCAGGCAACTACGCCTTCGGCCGCGTCGAACGCCTTGCCGACGGGCGACTCGTCTGGGAGGTCATGATCAACGGCCCGGACGGATCCGACTACACCGCGGCCTATTTCGTGGAAATGCAGCCCGACGGATCGTGGAAGGTCGATGCCGTCACGATGCGCAGGGGCGCGGCCGGCATGACCTAGAGCGGGTCGATATCGCCGCGTTCCCACGCCGCTTCGGTTTGCGCGCTGAACGCGGCGTAGTTCCGCGACGCGATTGCATCCCGGATGCCCTGCATCAATTGCTGGTAGTAGTGGATGTTGTTCCATGACAGCAGCATCGCGCCGAGCGCCTCGCCGGAACGGATCAGATGATGCAGATAGGCGCGCGAATAGTCCCGCGCCGCCGGACAGGTCGACTCCTCGTCGAGCGGCCGATGATCCTCGGCATGACGCGCATTCCTGAGATTCACGCGTCCGCGCCGCGTGAAGGCCAGTCCGTGACGTCCCGACCGCGTGGGCATCACGCAATCGAACATGTCGACGCCATGCGCGACCGAGCGAAGGATATCCTGAGGCGTTCCGACCCCCATCAGATATCGCGGCCGATCTGACGGCAGGATCGGACAGGTGACATCCAGCATAGCAAGCATGACATCCTGCGGTTCGCCGACCGCAAGGCCACCGATCGCATAGCCCTTCAGGTCGAGCCCGGTGAGCGCCTTCGCAGATTCCTCGCGCAATTTCTCGTCATCGCCGCCCTGGACGATCCCGAACATCGCCCTCTCGGGCTGCTCACCGAATGCGGTCTTGCAGCGTTCGGCCCAGCGCAGCGAGAGCTCCATGGCCTTGCGAATGACGTCTGGCTCCGCTGGCAGGGCCACGCATTCATCGAGTTGCATCTGGATATCCGACCCGAGCAGGCCTTGGATCTCGATGGACCGTTCCGGGCTCATCTCGTGGCGCTTTCCATCGATATGCGACTGGAAGACGACGCCCTGCTCGCTCATCTTTCTTAGACCGGCAAGCGACATGACCTGGAATCCGCCGGAATCCGTCAGGATCGGATAGGGCCAGCGGATGAACTCGTGCAGCCCACCGAGTCGCGCCACCCTTTCGGCGCCGGGACGCAACATCAGATGATAGGTATTGCCCAGAATGATATCGGCACCGGCGTCACGCACCTGATCGAGATACATCGCCTTGACCGTGCCGACCGTGCCCACAGGCATGAAGGCCGGTGTACGGATATCGCCGCGCGCGGTCTTGACGAACCCGGTCCGCGCCGCGCCGTCGGTCGCCAGCAGTTCGAAGGTAAATGGAGTCGTCATCAGGCGGCCTCTTGGGGGAACAGCAGGCAGGCATCCCCGTAGGAATAGAAACGATAGCCGGTTTCGATCGCATGGGCATACGCCGCCCGCATCGTATCGAGGCCGCTAAAGGCCGAAACCAGCATGAAAAGCGTCGAACGCGGCAGATGAAAGTTGGTCATCAGCACATCGATTGCCCGGAACCTGTATCCAGGCGTGATGAATATATCGGTCGCACCGGCCCACGGCTCGATCAATCCGCTTTCCGATGCGGCGCTTTCCAGAAGCCGCAGTGAGGTCGTACCGACCGCAACCACACGTCCGCCATTCGCTCGCGCTTTGTTCAGCAATGCAGCCGTTTGCGCATCCACGTGGCCGATTTCGGCATGCATCTTGTGCGCGGTCGTATCCTCGGCTTTCACCGGAAGAAACGTGCCCGCCCCGACATGCAGTGTCACGAAGGCACGACGGATGCCGGCCTCATCGAGTGCCGCGAACAGGTCGTCCGTAAAATGCAATCCCGCAGTCGGAGCAGCGACGGCCCCTTTTTCGCGGGCATAGATCGTCTGGTAGTCGCGCCGATCCTGCGCATCCTCCGCCCGTTTGGAAGCGATGTAGGGCGGCAAGGGAACATGACCGACCAGCGCCAGAGCGGCGTCCAGCTCCCCGCCGGTGCGGTCGAACCGCAACTCGGCCTCGCCCTCGTCGCCCTTCGACAGAACTTCGGCTGCAAGATCGTGACCGTTGGCACCGAAATCGACCCGGTCGCCGGGTTTGAGCTTCTTTGCGCCCCGTATGAACGCCCTCCAGCGATCCGGCCCGACACGCATGTGCAGGGTCGCACCGACATGCGCCGTCGCGCCGTCCGCGCGAACGCGGACGCCCTCCAGTTGAGCCGGAATGACTTTGGTATCGTTGAAGACGAGCACGTCTCCCGGCCGCAAAAGGCCGGGAAGTCGGTTCACCGTCGTATCGGACAGGTCCTCGCCGGGCTTGACGACGAGCAGCCGCGCGCTGTCACGCGGCGAAGCCGGCCGGATGGCGATCCGGTCGTCCGGCAGGTCGAAATCGAAGGCGTCTACACGCATGGGTTCCGCCTGCCGGCCTTAACGGATTACTGGTCCGCTGCGATCTTCATGGAGACGATCGAATCGGGATCGCGCACGGGTTCGCCGCGCTTGATCTTGTCCACATTGTCCATGCCTTCGACCACCTGGCCCCAGACAGTGTACTGGCGATCGAGGAAGGATGCGTCCTCGAAGACGATGAAGAACTGCGAATTGGCGGAGTTCGGATTCTGCGCCCGCGCCATGGAGCACACGCCGCGCGTATGGTTGGCGTCGTTGAACTCGGCGGCAAGATCCGGCTTGGACGAACCGCCCATGCCAGCGCGCGACGGATCGAAATTGTCGGAGTTCTTGTTGCCGAAACGCACGTCGCCGGTCTGCGCCATGAAACCGTCGATGACACGATGGAAAACCACGCCGTCATAGTCACCGGCACGAGCCAGTTCCTTGATCCGGGCGACATGGTTCGGCGCGAGATCGGGCCGCAACTCGATGACGACGGGACCAACGGTCGTTTCCATGAGCAGCGTGTTTTCGGGGTCCTTGTAGGCCATGTGGCGCCTTTCTTCGGTTTTTCGGATTTACCGTGACTTATTGTGCGTCCGCCGCGATGACAACCTTGATCATCCGGTCCGGATCGGAGACCGCGCCATTGTTGGCCTGCGTCCCCTTCTTGATCTTGTCGACGAATTCCATGCCGCTGACCACCTCACCAAACACGGTGTACTGACCGTTCAGGAAGCTTCCCTCATCGAACATGATGAAGAACTGCGAGTTGGCGGAATTCGGGTTTTGCGCCCGCGCCATGCCGACCGTGCCGCGCACGAAGGGTTCGCTGGTGAATTCGGCCGGAATGTCGGACAGGTTCGAAGCGCCGGTGCCGGCGCGGCCCGGCTGGAAGCCGTTCTCCATGTCGCCATACTGGACATCGCCGGTCTGCGCCATGAAACCCGGGATCACGCGGTGAAACGCGACATTGTCATATTCGCCGTTGCGCACCAGCGTCTTGATCTGCGCGACATGCTTCGGCGCAAGGTCCGGACGCAGACGTACGACCACATCGCCATCTTCCAGCTTGATGACCATCGTGTTTTCCGGATCTGCCGTTTCCTGTGCGACAGCGGCTGGCCCGGCCAGCGCGAGACCGAATGTCGCCGCGCAAGCGGCCATGAAGACGCGTTTCGTCAGGTTCATTTGTGAGTTCCTCGAAAGTGTGGCGTTCAGTTGAATTTCGCGCGCAGCGCCGTATCGACGGCCGCGGGAACGAACGGGCTGGTGTCACCGCCCATCGACGCGATCTGGCGCACCAATGTGGCGGTAATCGTGCGAACCGAGGGGCTCGCCGGAAAGAACACGGTCTGAAGATCGGGCGCCATCATCTCGTTCATGCCGGCCATCTGCATCTCGTAATCGAGATCCGTCCCGTCTCGAAGCCCGCGAACAAGCGCCTTCGCGCCATGGTCGCGGGCCGCATTCACGATCAATCCATCAAAACTGGCTATCGTTACTCGATCTGATGAAAGATTTTCACTTTCAATAACTTGCTTGATCAAGCTCACACGCTCATCGAAGTTAAAAAGTCCTTTTTTGCCGGGATGCGTACCGATCGCGATCACTGCCCGGTCGAATACCGCCAAAGTGGCCCGCAACACATCGATGTGGCCGTTTGTGATGGGGTCGAAGGACCCGCCATATATTGCGACATGCTCTGTCATGGCGAGAGCCTCTAGCCCAGAATCGACGCGCGGGAAAGGGACCCGACGGTTTAAACCGGATCACCCGTTTATGCATTGAACCGGAAAAACAGCCACTCCCTCGAAGGAAAGCACGCCCGCCTCGGCATAGGTCTTGTCACCGGAGGCCTGGAACAGCCGCAGCGAAACGACGATGCGTTCGACATTGGGATCGGTGAAATCGACGATGACGCGCGTGTTGTCCGCGTATCCCTGCCCGAAAATAAATGGCCGTTCGTCGCCGCTCGCATTGGTCGACCAGGTGTCCACCCCGTCGGTGGCAAAGGCGCTCAACACGTGCAGAACAGGGAGATGTCCAACGCCTATCGAAATGGACGCACCGGATCCGTCGGTTGCCTCGCAGATGATGTCTCCGGACGCCTGCGCGGGCCGCGCATGCAAGGCAACTGCAACCAAAATCGTGATTGCGGCGTTTAGTGCACATCGGGACTTAAACATGGCGACCTCCAGTGCCACCCCGGAACCATACTGCCACGATGTGCGCGAATGCACATCCTCCGCGTGAAGGATAAGGCTTAATCCGTCTCAACAAAGGAGACACCGACATGATCGCTTTTTTCGCAATGTCCATGATGCTCGTTACCGCAGCCTTCGCAGTTCCGGCCCTGATGCCGAAAAAGGCCGCGCACTAATTGTCGATCAGGCGGCGCGCCGGGCAGCCAGCATCCACAGGCCGCCGCCGATCAGACACGTTCCGGACACGCGTTCGACCAGTCGAATGTTACGCCGGTTCAGCCATCCGCCCGTTCTCCCCGCCGCAAACGCATAAACGCTGTCGCAAACAGTGGCCACGACTACAAAGGTCGCGCCAAGAAGCACCGTTTGCGCGGCGGGATTTCCCGAAGTCGAGACGAATTGCGGTATGAAGGCGCCGAACAGGAACAGCGCTTTCGGGTTCGACCAGATAACGACGAATCCCTGCCAGAAATATCCCCATGACGACCGCCTCGCCAGGTTCGGGTCCGCCTCGCCAAGCGATCCGTCCGCCCGCCAAAGCTTGACGCCCAGCCATATCAGGTAGAGCGCGCCGACGACCTTCAGTACGATGAACGCCTCGCCGACGATTGCCACCACGGTATTCAGGCCGACCGCGAGGATCGTATTCATCGACAGGATGCCGAATTGCGTACCCGCCACATTGAGCAGACCCGCCTTCGAGCCGGCGCGCAATGAATTGGCGATGATGACTGTCACCGTCGGTCCGGGGACCACGACGATCAGAAAACTGGCAATCGCAAAGGCCAGCAAGGCGTTCAGGTCAATCACGAAAAGCTTTATCCCGGGCTGTGGCTGTCCGGTCGACTAAGCCACAGCCTCAGGCCCGTGTCACGCCTCGTCGTCCGGAGGCGTCTGATCGCCGGCATCGGGCACATCCAAGGCCTCTTCCGCCTCTTCAGCGCTTTCCTCCGGCTCGCGAATACGCTCCACCGACACGACACGCTCGCCTTCCGCCGTCTTGAAGATCGTCACGCCCTTGGTGGCGCGCGAGGCAAAGCGAATACCCTCGACGGGAACGCGGATCACCTTGCCCGAATTGGTGACAAGCATGATCTGGTCGCCATCATCGACCGGGAACGCCGCAACCAGCGGACCGATCTCACCGGTCTTCGACGTATCGGTTGCCCGAATGCCTTTGCCGCCACGCCCGGAGACCCGGAAATCGTAGGAGGACGAGCGCTTGCCATAGCCGAATTCGCTGATGGTGAGCACGAACTCCTCCACCGCAGCCATCTGCTCGAACTGCTCGTCGGTCAGGACGAAGGTGTCGCCACTGACTTCGGTTTCCTCATTGGTGAGCGCCACATCCTCGGCATCTTCTTCTTCCGAATGCCTGCGCAGCGCCGACGCCTGCTTCAGATAGGCATTCCGCTCGGCAGGCGTCGCATCGCTGTGCCGCAGGATCGACATCGAAATCAGGTTGTCGCCATCGCCCAGGGAGATGCCCCGCACGCCGACGGAATTCCTGCCGGCGAAGACACGAATGTCGGTCACCGGGAACCGGATGCACTGACCGATCGCGGTCGTCAGGACCACATCGTCGTTCTCCGAACAGGTCGCGACATTCAGGATCTCCGAGCCGTCATCCTCGAGCTTCATCGCGATCTTGCCGTTGCGATTGACCTGCACGAAGTCGGACAGCTTGTTGCGCCGGACCGTACCGTTGGTCGTCGCGAACATGACGTCGAGTTCGCCCCAACTGTCCTCGTCCTCCGGCAGCGGCATGATCGTCGTGATGCGTTCTTCGTCCTGCAACGGCAGCATGTTGCGCAGGAACTTGCCGCGCGACTGTGGCGTACCGATCGGCAGCCGCCAGACCTTCTCCTTGTAGACGATGCCCCGCGACGAGAAGAACAGGATCGGCGTATGCGTATTGGCGACGAAGAGCCGAGTGACGAAATCCTCCTCCTTGGTCGCCATGCCGGAACGCCCCTTCCCGCCGCGCCTCTGGGCGCGGTAGGTCTGCAGTGGAACGCGCTTGATGTAACCCTGGTGGCTGAACGTGACGACCATGTCCTCGCGGGCGATCAGGTCCTCGTCGTCCATGTCCGGACCGCCCTCGGCAAGCTCGGTGCGCCGCGGCGTTCCGAACTCGTCACGCACGGCGATCAGCTCGTCCTTGACGATCTGCTGGATGCGCGCGCGCGAAGACAGAATTTCGAGATAATCGCGGATTTCCGCGCCGATCTTGTTCAGTTCGTCGGCGATCTCGTCACGACCCAGCGCGGTCAGGCGCTGCAAGCGCAGATCGAGGATGGCGCGCGCCTGTTCCTCCGACAGCATGTAGGTGTTGTCTTCGGGATCGATGCCGTGGCGCGGATCGTCGATCAGCGCGATCAGAGGCGCCACGTCCTTCGCCGGCCAGCGCCGCGACATCAACTGTTCGCGGGCCGTCGCAGGGTCCGGCGCGCTCCGGATCAGCTGGATCACCTCGTCGATATTGGCGACCGCAATGGCGAGACCGACCAGCACATGCGCGCGTTCACGCGCCTTGCGCAGAAGGTATTTCGTGCGCCGGCTGATGACGTGCTCGCGGAACGAGACGAACGCACGCAGCATGTCCAGCAGCGTCATCTGCTCGGGCTTGCCGCCGTTGAGCGCCACCATGTTGGCGCCGAAGGAGGTCTGCAGCGGCGTGTAGCGGTAGAGCTGGTTTAGAACGACATCAGCAACCGCGTCACGCTTCAGCTCGACAACCACTCGGTAGCCCTGCCGATCGGATTCGTCGCGTATGTCCGAGATGCCCTCTATGCGCTTCTCGCGCACAAGTTCGGCCATCTTCTCGATCATGCCAGCCTTGTTGACCTGGTAGGGCACCTCGGTGATGACGATGGACTCGCGGTCGCCGGCACGCTGCTCGATATCGACCTTGCCGCGCATGACGATGGAACCGCGGCCCGTCTCATAGGCCGACTTGATGCCCGAACGTCCAAGCACGATAGCGCCTGTCGGGAAATCCGGTCCGGGGATGAACTCCATCATCTCCGGCAGCGTGATCGCGGGATTGTCGATCAGCGCCATGCAGCCATCGACAACCTCCGAGAGGTTGTGCGGCGGGATATTGGTCGCCATGCCGACCGCGATGCCGCCCGAACCGTTGACGAGAAGGTTCGGGAACCGCGCCGGCAGCACCGCCGGCTCGTTTTCCGAGCCGTCATAGTTCTCCTGGAAATCGACTGTTTCCTTGTCGATGTCCTCCAGAAGTTCGTGCGCGACTTTCTCGAGCCGGGATTCCGTGTAGCGCATCGCAGCCGGCGGGTCGCCGTCGATCGAGCCGAAATTGCCCTGGCCATCGACCAGCGGCACGCGCAGCGACCAGTCCTGGGCCATGCGCACCATGGCGTCGTAGATCGCGGCGTCGCCATGCGGGTGATATTTACCCATGACGTCACCGACGATGCGGGACGACTTGACGTATTTGCGGTTCCAGTGGAACCCGCCCTCATGCATTGCATAGAGGATGCGGCGATGGACGGGTTTGAGGCCGTCACGCACGTCCGGCAGCGCCCGGCTCACGATCACGCTCATCGCGTAATCGAGATAGGAACGCTGCATTTCCTCCAGAATGGAAACGGGCTCGATACCGTCGCTTCCGCCGGGCCCGCCGATTGGTGTTTCGTCGCTCAAGGAATTTATGCTTTTCTGTTCAGAATCATTGTGTTGAGATTAGCGGATACGGCTGCAAAAAGCGAACAATCCGGCCATCTTTCCCTATATATAGGGTGAGTTTCTCCACCGGAGAATGATCGCGCGCCTCTCTTGCCCGCCAAGCCGCTATCCTGCTACGCAAAACCATGAGCATGGACCTCCTCATCAATTCGATCGTCACGCTTTTCGTGACCATCGATCCGCCCGGCCTCGCACCGCTTTTCCTGGCGGTCACCACCGGCATGAATAGGGCGGAACGCAAGCAGGTTGCGCTGCGCGCGAGCGTGATCGCATTCGCGGTCTTCCTGGTCTTCGCGCTGGCCGGGACGTTGATCCTGAAACTGTTCGGTATAACCTTGCCCGCATTTCGCGTGGCCGGCGGATTGCTGCTGTTCTGGATCGCTTTCGAGATGGTGTTCGAGCGCCGCCAGGAACGCCACGAAAAAGCCGCCGAGCGCGCGATAACCCAGGATGACATCCACGGTGTCTCCGTCTTCCCGCTGGCTATCCCGCTCATGGCAGGCCCCGGCGCGATCTCAGCGGTCATCCTGCTGTCCGGCGATTTTTCAAACGCGCTTGATCGCACCGCGCTGATCGGCATCGTGCTCGCGATCGTTCTGCTGACCTATGGTATCTTTCTGCTGGCCGAACGCGTCGAGGGCTTGCTGGGTGCGACGGGCCGCACGGTACTGACGCGCCTCCTCGGCGTCATCCTGTCGGCGCTGGCGGTGCAATTCGTCGCCGACGGCGTCAAGGCGTTGATCGCGGCCTGACCGGCCGGCGCTAGCGCAACGCGTCGAGATCGACGGTCATCTCCTGGCCGCCAAACGCGTGAACGCTGTCATGCGCCTTCACGATCACCGAAGATACGCCATCGGGGATATCGATGCCCGACTGTGAGCGCGTGAAAGGCTGTTCTGTCTCGTGCGGGTGCAGAAGAACCCGCTCCCCATAGACCATACCGTCCGGCACCTCGACGACCCACTTGTCGGCGTAGTGATCCCAGCCCTCGTCGGCATGGCGAACCGTCACGTCGAAGCGCCACGTTCCGCCGCTCTCGGCTGTTGCGTCGACCGCGACGACATCCGCCTCGCCGGCGAAGACCTGCGTCAGGGACAGCAGGATCGCCGCGATGGTGACGAGCGCGATCGACAGCGCCGTCGCGTCAGACCTCGTCCCGCGCCGGGCATTCATGGTTCATTCCTCAGAACGGAATCTCGTCGTCCATGTCGCGGACGAAATCGTCGCCGCCGGAAGGCGCCTGGCCACCACGGTCATTGCCGTAGCCGCCGCCACCTCCGCCAACCCGCTGCTGACCGCCGCCGCCACCACCATAGGAGCCCTCGCCCTCACCGCGACTGTCCAGCATCTGCAGGTCACCCCGGAAGCGCTGCAGCACGATCTCGGTCGTGTATTTGTCCTGGCCGTTCTGGTCCTGCCATTTGCGGGTCTGCAACTGGCCCTCGATATAGACCTTCGCGCCCTTCTTCAGGTAGTTTTCGGCCACCTTGGCGAGGTTCTCGTTGAAGATGACGACGCGATGCCACTCGGTGCGCTCGCGCCGGTCGCCGGAGCCCTTGTCCCGCCATGTCTCCGATGTCGCCACCGAGAGATTGACCACCGGATCGCCCGAGTTCATTCGCCGGATTTCGGGATCGGCGCCCAGATTCCCGACGAGGATAACCTTGTTCACACTGCCAGCCATGACGCCAACACTCCCGTCTGATTGTTCGATACGTGATTTTACCCTACTCAAGCGCGATAGCGGGCTCCACACCGGCTGACACTGTCCACAGGGTCTTTTTGTTCTTGTATTGTTCTAGTGTTTGCGCAATGCCTCTGTCAAGGCGCATGCGGCGAGTCGGGGATTGTCGGCAGAGATTGCCCCGATCCCTCGACATCAGACGCCGCATGCTTAAATGATGGAAGCAGGCGGACCTCCGCGACAGGCACCTTTCATGACCGATCAGAAACACATCACCATTCGCGGGGCCCGCGAACACAATCTGAAAAATGTCGACCTCGACCTGCCACGCGACAAGCTGATCGTGATGACCGGCATGTCGGGCTCGGGCAAGTCCTCGCTTGCCTTCGACACCATATATGCCGAGGGGCAGCGCCGCTATGTCGAAAGCCTGTCGGCCTACGCGCGGCAGTTCCTCGAGATGATGCAGAAGCCGGACGTCGACCAGATCGACGGCCTGTCGCCGGCCATCTCCATCGAGCAGAAGACGACGTCGCGCAATCCCCGCTCCACCGTCGGGACGGTCACCGAAATCTACGACTACATGCGCCTGCTGTTCGCGCGCGTGGGCGTGCCGATCTCGCCGGCCACGGGATTGCCGATCGAAAGCCAGACCGTCAGCCAGATGGTCGACCGCATCATGGCATATGAGGATGGTACGCGGCTCTATATCCTCGCGCCCATCGTGCGCGGACGAAAAGGCGAGTACCGCAAGGAATTCGCCGACTTGATGAAGAAGGGCTTCCAGCGCGTGAAGGTCGACGGCGAATTCTACGAAATCGCCGACGTCCCTGCCCTCGACAAGAAATACAAGCACGATATCGACGTGGTGGTCGATCGCGTCGTCGTGCGCGACGACATCGCCGCGCGGCTTGCCGACAGCCTCGAGACCTGCCTCAGCCTCGCGGATGGCCTTGCTGTCGCGGAATTTGCCGACCGGCCGCTGCCGCCGGAAGACACCGGCGCCGACGCGGTCAACAAGTCGAAGAACGACACGCATGAGCGCGCCGTCTTTTCCGAAAAATTCGCCTGCCCGGTTTCCGGCTTCACCATTCCCGAGATCGAGCCCCGGTTGTTCTCGTTCAACAACCCGTTCGGCGCCTGCCCGTCCTGCGACGGACTGGGCACGCAGAGCACTATCGACGCCGGCCTCGTCGTGCCGGAACGCGAGGTCAGGATGACTGACGCGATCGCGCCGTGGTCGAAATCCTCCTCGCCCTACTACCGGCAGACCCTCGATGCGCTGGGCAAGGCCTATGGCTTCAAGATCACCCAGAAATGGTCGGAGATCCCGGACGAGGCGCGTGACGCCGTGCTGCAAGGGACCGGCAGCCGCAAGATCGACTTCGTCTATGATGACGGGCTGCGCTCATACAAGACCTCGAAAACCTTCGAGGGCGTGATCCCCAACCTCGAACGCCGCTGGAAGGAAACCGATTCGTCCTGGGTGCGCGAGGAGATCGAGCGTTACATGTCGGCGACGCCTTGCGCGGCCTGTAACGGCTACCGGCTCAAGCCGGAAGCGCTGGCCGTGAAGATCGGCGGCAAGCACATTTCCGAGGTCACCGAATTCTCGATCCGCAACGCGGTGAAATGGTTCGACGAGGTCGAGGAGACGTTCTCCGAGAAACATCGCGAGATCGCCTATCGGATCCTCAAGGAAATCCGCGAACGCCTGCGTTTCCTCAACGATGTCGGTCTCGATTACCTGACCCTGTCGCGCAATTCCGGCACGCTTTCGGGCGGCGAGAGCCAGCGCATCCGCCTCGCCTCGCAGATCGGCTCGGGGTTGACCGGCGTCCTTTACGTTCTGGACGAGCCGTCCATCGGCCTGCACCAGCGCGACAATGCCCGCCTGCTCGACACGTTGCGCCACCTGCGCGATCTCGGCAACACGGTCATCGTCGTGGAGCATGACGAGGACGCGATCCTGACCGCCGACCATGTGGTCGATATCGGCCCGGCCGCGGGCATTCATGGCGGGCGGATCATCGCCTCGGGAACGCCCGGCGAGATCATGTCGAACCCCGCTTCGCTCACCGGCCAGTATCTTTCGGGCGACAAGGCGATCCCGGTGCCGGCCGAACGGCGCAAGCGCAAGAAGAACCGGGCCATCAAGGTATCCGGCGCGCGCGGGAACAACCTGAAGGACGTCTCGGCGGAAATTCCGCTCGGCCTGTTTACCGCCGTCACCGGCGTGTCGGGCGGCGGCAAATCCACATTCCTGATCGAGACGCTCTACAAGGCGGCCGCGCGGCGCATCAACGGCGCGCGCGAGAACCCGGCGGAATACGACCGGATCGACGGCCTGGAACTGCTCGACAAGGTGATCGACATCGACCAGTCGCCGATCGGCCGCACCCCGCGCTCCAACCCAGCCACCTATACCGGCGCCTTCACGCCGATCCGCGACTGGTTCGCCGGCCTGCCGGAAGCCAAGGCGCGCGGCTATGCGCCGGGGCGGTTCTCCTTCAACGTCAAGGGCGGCCGCTGCGAGGCCTGCCAGGGCGACGGCGTCATCAAGATCGAGATGCACTTCCTGCCCGATGTCTACGTCACCTGCGACGTCTGCGACGGCCACCGCTACAATCGCGAGACGCTGGACGTGCATTTCAAAGGCAAGTCGATCGCCGACGTGCTGGAAATGACGGTGGAGGAAGGCGTCGATTTCTTCGCCGCGGTTCCGGCGGTGCGCGACAAGCTGGAAACGCTGAAACGCGTCGGCCTCGGCTATATCAAGATCGGCCAGCAGGCGACGACGCTGTCCGGCGGCGAGGCGCAGCGCGTCAAGCTTGCCAAGGAACTGTCGCGCCGCGCCACCGGACGCACGCTCTACATCCTCGACGAGCCGACCACCGGCCTACACTTCCACGACGTCGCCAAACTGCTCGACGTGCTGCATGAACTGGTGGAAACCGGCAACACGGTCGTCGTGATCGAGCACAATCTCGAAGTCATCAAGACAGCGGACTGGATTATCGATCTCGGCCCCGAGGGCGGCGACGGCGGCGGCGAGATCGTCGCGACCGGCACGCCGGAAGACGTGGTCGGGGAACCGCGCTCCTACACCGGCCAGTTCCTGCGCGAACTGCTGGAACGCCGGCCGCAGAAGAGGGTCGAAGCGGCGGAATAGCTACCTCCCAAGGACAGCTCGGCTACCGTGCCATTGATAGCCGTCAAGGAATTTTCACAATCGAATTCCTACCTTTCCGATACCCCGCGAGGACGGGGCACGCAAAGGAGGTATTCATGGCTGAAAACAAAAAGAGCAATGTTCCTTCCATGTGGTCCGGCGGAATGTTCGACGACTTCCGCAAGGAAATGGATGATGCGATCTCCAGCTTCTTCAGCGGCCGGCGCGGCTGGCCGACGCCGTCCAAGGCTTGGGCGGATATGCCCGCCGGCCTGGTCAATCCTGCCATCGACGTCACCGAGAATGACCATTCCATCACGCTGACCGCGGAACTTCCCGGTCTCGCTGAGGAAGATGTCGATCTGACAGTGCGCGATGGCGTTCTGACGCTGAAAGGCGAGAAAAAGCACGAGCGCAACGAGGACAAGGATAACGTCCATGTCACCGAACGGTCCTACGGGTCGTTCCAGCGGACCATGCCGGTGCCGGACCGCGTCGACGCCGACAAGATCAGCGCGAAGTTCGACAAGGGCGTCCTGAAGGTCGACATGCCGAAAAAGGCGGAGTCCGTCTCCGCCGCGCGCAAGATCGCCATCGAGAAGTAGCAGCGGAAATAGCAGTATGTGTCAGGAGCCGGCCGGTCTTCCCGGCCGGTTTTCTGCTTTCGGGTTGCCGCCGCCCGCGACATGCGCCAAGCATGCGCCATGGCAAATCGCGGTATCATTCGATCGGGCATGGGCGGCTGGAATTTCGAGCCATGGCAAGGCGTCTTCTATCCGGAGGACTTGCCGAAGAAACGCCAGCTCGAATTTGCGAGCCGGCAGGTCACCACGATCGAGGTCAACGCCACCTATTATCGGGGCCAGAAGCCCGAAACGGTCGCCGGCTGGGGTGCCGAAGCGCCTGACGGTTTTGTCTTCTCCATCAAGGGCAACCGCTTCGTCACCAACAAGAAGGTGCTTGGCAGCGCCGCGGATTCGCTGAGCAAGTTCTTCGCCCAGCAGCTTTCCGGTCTTGGCCCCAAGCTCGGTCCGATCCTGTGGCAGTTCGCACCGACAAAGAAATTCGAGGCCGACGACTTCGAGGAATTCCTGAATCTCCTGCCGCACGAGGAAAACGGCGTCCGGCTTCGACACGCGCTGGAGGTGCGCCATGAGAGTTTCATCGATCCGGCATTCGTCGAACTCGCCACCAAATATGGCGCGGCCATCGTCTATGCCGATCATTTCACCTATCCGGCCATCGCCGACGTCACCGCCGATTTCGTCTATGCGCGCCTGCAGACAGGCGACGATTCGATCCCGACGGCCTATTCGCCGAACGCCATGGACGCTTGGGCGAAACGTGCGATTACCTGGGCTGAAGGTGGCGTCCCTGACGATCTGCCGCTTGCCGCACCGGACCGCCGACCGGAGCAAAAACCGCGCGACGTGTTCCTCTACTTCATCCACGAGGGAAAGATCCGCGCACCGCATGCTGCCATGGATTTCCTGAAGCGCGTCGAAAAGGCCGGCTGAACCCTATCCGACGAGCAACGGCTCGAGCGCCGGTGCGATTTGCGAAACGATATCTTCGGCGATTGCCAATGGCCCGGCCGCCCTGCCCGCTTCGCCATGCAGCCATACGGCCGCACATACCGCTTCGAAGGGAGCCATTCCCTGCGCGATCAGTCCGCAGATGAGGCCCGCCAGAACGTCGCCCGAGCCTGCGGTCGCAAGCGCCGCCGTTCCATTGGAATTGATCGCGGCCCGTCCATCCGGAGCGGCGATCACCGTGTCCGGCCCCTTGTAGAGCAGAACCGCATTCGCCCGCCGGGACGCCTCCAGCGCCTTGTCGAGTTTCGACATGGTGCCGTCTTCCGCAAGGTCGGGAAACAGCCGGCCGAATTCGCCTTCATGCGGCGTCAGCACCAAAGCCGGCTCAGCACATGAAGACGCCGCATCGAAGAGCGTCTTTCGGTCCTGCGCGAACGCGGTGATCCCGTCCGCGTCCAGCACGAGACGCAGGCCGCTCTCATGTGCGTTCTCAAGCGTCAGCCGCGCGATGCGCCGCGCACCGGCCAGATCGCCGAAGCCCGGCCCCAGCACGCAGGCGCAGCACCCCTTCAGATCGCTCAGCCTGTCATAAGCATCGTCCGGCGCGCATGGCCGAAGCATGATGGAGGTCACATGCGCGGCGTGAATATCGAGCGCATCCGGCTGCCCGAGAATGGTCACCGCACCGGCACCGGCGCATTGCGCCGCCATCGCCGACAATCTCGCCGCGCCGGTCGCGTGCCGCCCGCCGGAAAACACGGCTGCATGCCCGCGCGCATATTTGTGAGACCGTTCATCGGCACGTGGCAATCTGTTTCGCCAAAGGCCCGGTTCGTTTTCGAACACATCCGGCGGGTCGTCCCGAAAGACCTCGGGCCGGACGCCGATATCCGCAACGACCAGCGTTCCGCAAAGGGCCCTGCCCGGATAAAGAAGGTGCCCCGGCTTCTTGCGAAAGAACGTGACCGTCGCATCGGCTGGCACCGCTCCGCCGAGATCGCGGCCGCTGTCGCCATTGACGCCGCTTGGCAGGTCGACAGCGACGACGCGGCAGCCGCTCTCGCGCGTCCTGTCCAGCGCGGTTAGCGCAGCGCCGGTAATTCCCCGTGCAAGACCGGCGCCGAACAGCGCATCGATGACAACGTCGTCGCGACCGGGATCGAACCGGTCGAGCGGTAGCACCGGCACCGCGCATTCCGACCGTGCAATCTCCGCGTCCGAACCCGGGCGCGGCTCGCCCAAGGCGAATAATCTGACTGCGACACCTGCTTGCGCGAGCCGTTGTGCGACGACATAGCCGTCGCCGCCATTGTTCCCGGGCCCGCAAAGAACCAGCGCGCGTCGCGCATCTCCGAAACCCGCAAGCACGCAGTCGGCAACCGCTGCCCCGGCATTTCGCATCAGGGTGATGCCCGATGCGTAGGCATTGCGAATTGAGAAGGCATCCGCCCGCGCCATCTGCGCGCAAGTCAGGATCGCATTCTCATGACGGGCGTCCGTCGCGGACTCCATTTCGAACCTCTTATATGATTACAAATTATGCAGTTTGCCTATTGGTTGTGCATTCCATATGTAGCTAGGCGCGAAACACGGCGCACACAGCAGATGGCAAAGCCGAGATTGTTGGGCTTCGGCGAACTTGTCCATGGCAAAACGACGCAGTTCAAAATTGGCACGCCATCTGCTTGTGTAGCGCCAGACTTTACCGTGGAGGCTTGCCTGTACATGAAAAAGATCGAAGCGATCATTAAACCGTTCAAACTCGATGAAGTGAAAGAAGCTTTGCAGGAGGTGGGCCTCCAGGGCATTACCGTGACGGAAGCAAAGGGGTTCGGCCGCCAGAAGGGCCATACCGAGCTCTACCGGGGCGCCGAATATGTCGTGGACTTTCTCCCGAAAGTGAAGGTCGAGGTCGTGGTCGCGGACGATACCGTCGAAGCGGCCATGGAAGCGATCAGGAATGCAGCCCAGACCGGGCGCATCGGCGACGGGAAGATCTTCGTCTCCAATATCGAGGAAGTCATCCGTATCCGTACCGGCGAGACCGGCGCGGACGCGATCTGACGACACGGTTCCTCGAGAAACCATTTCCCCAAAATTTGCAGTTCAACCAAAGGGAAGACAAATGAGTGCAAATGACATTCTGAAGAACATCAAGGACAACGAGGTCAAGTTCGTCGACCTGCGCTTCACCGACCCGCGCGGCAAGTTGCAGCACGTCACGATGGAAACCTCGGTCGTCGACGAAGACATGTTCGCCGACGGCGTCATGTTCGACGGTTCCTCGATTGCCGGCTGGAAGGCCATCAACGACTCCGACATGGTGCTGATGCCCGACACCGAGACCGCGCACATGGACCCGTTCTACGCGCAGTCCACGATGGCGATCTTCTGCGACATCCTGGAGCCGATGTCCGGTGAGGCCTACAACCGCGATCCGCGCATGACCGCGAAGAAGGCCGAGGCCTACATCAAGTCCGGCGGTTTCGGCGACACGGCCTATTTCGGCCCGGAACCGGAATTCTTCCTGTTCGACGACGTGAAGTTCTCGACCGACATGTACAAGACCGGTTTCGAGGTCGATTCCGTCGAACTGCCGACCAACACCGACGCCGACTACGAGACCGGCAACCTCGGTCACCGTCCGCGCATCAAGGGCGGCTACTTCCCGGTCAACCCGATCGACTCCGCACAGGACATCCGTTCCGAGATGCTGACGGTCATGGGCGAAATGGGCGTGAAGATCGAAAAGCACCACCACGAGGTGGCGGCCGCTCAGCACGAACTGTCGATGCTGTTCAACACGCTGACCTACAAGGCCGATGAAGTGCAGCTTTACAAATATGTCTGCCACAACGTCGCCCACGCCTATGGCAAGACGGTCACCTTCATGCCGAAGCCGGTTTATGGCGACAACGGCACCGGCATGCACGTCCACCAGTCGATCTGGGGCGACGGCAAGCCGCTGATGGCCGGTGACGGCTATGCGGGCCTGTCCGATACCTGCCTTTACTACATCGGCGGCATCATCAAGCACGCCAAGGCGCTGAATGCCTTCACCAACCCGTCGACGAACTCCTACAAGCGTCTCGTCCCGGGCTTCGAGGCACCGGTTCTGCTCGCCTATTCGGCGCGTAACCGTTCGGCGTCCTGCCGCATTCCGCATTCCGGCTCGCCGAAGGGCAAGCGCGTCGAAATCCGCTTCCCGGATCCGATGGCGAACCCCTATCTCGCCTTCGCCGCAATGCTGATGGCCGGCCTCGACGGCATCAAGAACAAGATCCATCCGGGCGATCCGATGGACAAGGACCTCTACGATCTGCCGGCCGAAGAACTGGCCGGCATCCCGACCGTTTGCGGATCGCTACGTGAAGCCATCGCGGCAGCCCGTGAGGATAACGACTTCCTGAAAGCCGGCGGCGTCTTCGACGACGACCAGATCGAGGCCTATCTCGAGCTCAAGGAAGAGGAAAACATCCGCTACGAGCACACGCCGCACCCGGTCGAATACGACATGTACTACTCGCTCTGATTCCAGAGCGAAGGGGACGGGGCTACAAGCCGGCGGCGCGCAAGCGCCGCCGGTTTTTTCATGCCGTTGAGACGCCGGTCCGACATGGAAATCGGAAGGGGTGACAGGGTTTACACCTCACCTCACATTTGTATGCTGTTGCAAATCCCGCGCGCGACACGCATGCGGACGACCATTGGGCAGCACGAACGATTTGCCCAGAACCTCCATTATCCAAAACGAGAAGCCATATGAGCGAAGCCCAGCACGGCAGCAAAGTGCATATTCACTACACAGGAAAACTGACGGACGGCACCGTCTTCGACAGTTCCGACGGACGCGAACCTCTTGAATTCGAACTCGGCGCCGGACAGGTGATTCCCGGTCTGGACAAGGCCATGCGCGGCATGGAAGTCGGCCAGTCGAAGACTGTCACCATTCCCTCCGACGAGGCCTATGGCCCGCACCATCCGGAAGGCGTCCACGTCGTCGAACGCGAATCCCTTCCCCCGAATGTCGATACCGATCTCGGCTCACGGCTGCAGGCATCCGCCCAGGACGGCAATGTCATCAATCTGACGGTGGTTGCGGCGGACGACGCCACCGTGACGCTTGACGCCAACCATCCCCTTGCCGGACGCGATCTGGTTTTCGACGTGGAACTGGTCGCGGTCAGCTAGCATACTTGACGGGGTGCGAGGCATCGGCTTCGCGCCCCTTGCCCGCAAGGGCCGGATTTGCCACACCGGTTCTCAGAGGAACCGGGAGATAATTTCATGGCAACGCTTTCTTTCTACGGCGCGGCGGGAACCGTAACCGGTTCCTGCTCGATGGTGCAGGCCGCCAATGCCCGCTTTCTCGTCGATTGCGGAATGTTCCAGGGCAACAAGACGATACGGGCGCTCAACGATCAGCCATTCCCGTTCGGCCCCGCCGCCGATTTCCTGATACTCACCCATGCCCATATCGACCATTCGGGGCTCCTGCCAAAACTGGTCAAGCATGGCTTTTCCGGACCCATCTACTGCACGCCCCCGACCGCCGATCTGCTGAGCTTCATGCTACTGGATTCGGCCAAAATCCAGCGGTCCAACACCGAGCGCTACAATCGCCGGCGCCAGCGCAAGGGCGAGGAACCGCTTGAGCCGATCTACTCCGAGGAAGACGCGCGCGCGACGCTGGAACTGCTTCGCACCAAGGATTACGGCTCATGGTTCGAGCCAAAGCCCGGCATCCATGTCCGTTTCTGGAACGCCGGCCACATTCTGGGCTCGGCCTCCGCCGAACTGAAGATCGAGGACGATAACGGCGGCAACACGATGCGCATGCTGTTCTCGGGCGACATCGGCCCCGAGGAGAAGGTTTTCCATCCCGAGCCTGAAGCAGAGCGTGGTTTCGACTACGTCATCTGCGAGAGCACCTATGGCGACCGCGAGCGAGACGACTACACGCTGGAAGTCCGCCGCGAAATGCTCCGCAAGGAACTCGTGCGCGGATTGTCGGCCGGCGGCAATGTGGTGATCCCGGCCTTCGCGGTCGAACGCAGCCAGGAACTCCTGCACGATATCGGTGTCCTGCTCGCGAATGGCGAACTGCCGGAAACGACGGTCTTTCTCGATTCACCGCTCGCCAAGGCCGTGACGGAAGTCTTCATCAAACACGCGGGCACGCTTGACGACGTCGAGCTCGACGAAGCCGCCCTCTTCCGCGATCCGCGCTTTCGCCTCGTCCAGGATGTCGAGGAGAGCAAGGCGATCAATCGAATCACCGGCGGCGCGATCATCATCTCGGCCAGCGGGATGGCCGATGCGGGGCGCATCCAGCATCACATCAAGAACAATATCTGGCGCCCGAACGCCACGATCCTTTTCGCCGGTTACCAGGCGCCCGGAACGCTGGGATATTTCATCACCAGCGGCGAGCCGGTCGTTCGCATTCACGGCAAGGAGTTCATGGTGAAGGCGGAAATCCGCCAGCTCGGCAACTATTCCGCCCACGCCGACCAGTCGGAATTGCTCGACTGGGTCGAGGAGCGCGGCCCCGTGGTCGGACGCCTGTTTCTCAACCATGGCGATGACGATGCGCGCGAGGAAATGGCGCGCCTGCTGGCAACGCGTGGGTTCGACCCGGAACATATCGTCCTGCCGCAGATGGACGAATCGTTCGAGCTCGTGGCCGGTGACGCCAAATCCAAGGGGCGCCTGCCGCAGCGCGTGCCGCAGGCGGAATTGCTGACCGATTGGAACAACGACTACGCCGCGTTCCTCGTCACCCTCACACGGCGCCTGCAGGACGCCAAGAACGACGAAGAACGCCGCGAGATCATCGCCGGCCTGAGCAAGGCGCTTTAAAAGGCTACGGGTTCGCAGACAGAGCAGAAGTTCGGCATGCCTTCACTCCTCAGTGTCGGCGTCGGACTCCTTGAACCCGAGCAGGTTCCAGCTCTGCACCATGTGCGGCGGCAAGGACGCGGTCACGTTAATGACGCCGCCGTCGGGATGAGGAATCACGATGCGCCGCGCATGCAGGTGCAGCTTTTTCTGCATCCCGCCCGGAAACTCCCAATTCGGATCATCCTCGAAATATTTCGGGTCGCCGAGGATCGGATTGCCCATATGCGCGGCGTGAACGCGCAGCTGGTGCGTGCGCCCGGTGACCGGCTCCATCTCCAGCCATGACAATTGGTAGCCGGCGACCTGAATGACGCGGTAATCCGAAACGGCGTGATCTGCGTCCGGTTCGCCATGTTTGCACACGCGCATCTTGTCGCCGTCGGGCGTCTGCTCCTTGAGCAGCCAGGTTGAAATGCGCCCTTCCCGCTTCTTCGGGACGCCCTTGACCAACGCCCAATAGGTCTTCTGCGTGTCGCGTGTCCGGAATGAACCGGTCAGTTTCTGCGCCGCGCCGCGTGTCCGCGCCACGACAAGGATACCCGACGTGTCGCGGTCGATACGGTGCACCAGGCGCGGCTTCTCACCCTTGGCGTTCCGAAGCGCCTCGAGCATGCCGTCGATATGCCTGTTGAGGCCCGAACCGCCCTGAACAGCGAGACCCGCCGGTTTGTTGAGAACAAGAACTTTCTTGTCCTCGAAGAGGATCATCCGCTTCAGGGCTTCTTCGTCGCTTTGGTTGCGAATCGTGCGGGCGGTCATCGGCCCCTTTTCGAGCACACTCGCCGCAGCCATTGGAGGAATGCGCACAGTCTGCCCCGCCTCGAGCCGCGTTTCCGACTTGGCGCGGCCTCCATCGACCCTGACCTGGCCGGTTCTCAGCAGTTTCTGCAAGGCACCGAAAGCAAGGTCCGGATAATGGACCTTGAACCAGCGATCGAGACGCATTCCCGCCTCGTCGTCCTCCACCGTCTTCTGCTCGACGTTCGCCATCTTTGGTTCTCCGCCGTCAGGCTACACTGCGCACGAGCGTCAGCCCGGCGAACAAGGCAAGAATCGACAGCGCCACGCTGGCGGCGAGATAGATCGCACCCGGCCACTGATTGCCCCGCTCCCACATCAGCGCGAAATCGAGCGAGAACGCCGAAAACGTCGTGAAGCCGCCAAGGAAACCCGTGGCGATGAAGCTGCGCAATTCCATACTGGTTCCGGTCCGCCGCGCGAGCCAAGCCACGAGAACACCCATGGCGAAGGACCCGACGATGTTGACGATCATCGTGCCCCAAGGGAAATGCGGCCCGGCGATCCGGAGCGCGGCAAGATTGGTCAGGTAACGGGCGGATGCGCCAAGACCGCCGCCAAGGGCCACGAGTAGAAGATGAGACATGGAGTCGTCCTACTCCATGGCCCGCCGGCGCGAAAGCCCTGGCGCGTAGGCTTCAGATCTTTCCGGCGAGATGCGGAGCCTGTGCGACGAATTCGTCGACGAACTTGTCCAGCGCCACCCAGTCGGTGAACTCGTGATCGCGGTTGGTGTCGGTCGGCCCGCCCTCTTTCCGGGCTATGCGCTTCAGCATCCAGCGGCGGAAGAAGTCGTACTCGGTATATTTGAGCGCGCCGGCGGCGTTGTGGATCGATACAGGCCACCAGCCGGTTTCCTGGCTGAACTTCTCGACGATCTGATCGAGTTCGGCGATCTCGCTCTCATCCGCCGATGCCGCAGTGAGAGATACGGAAACGAATGCGCCCGGGCGGGCCATCAGCGTTGCACTGTTCTTTTCCACGAAGCGGCGCAACGGCGCCGGGAACGTACCGATATGGACCGGCGCGGCCACGATCGCGACGTCGAAAGCGCTCGCGTCGGGCGCTTTATGTACATCGGTGGCGTCGATCTGCGTCACGTCGTTTCCACCGCCCGAAAGCCTCTCGGCCACATGGTCGGCAATCTTGCGTGTCTGACCCTCGACGGTCGCATAAACGAGCAGAATTCGCATGCTTTCCTCCATTCGGCGAACCAAGTGCCACCCGCCGCCCGGCATCGCCTTGATAACGATCAAACCCGGCGTTCAGGAGTTTTTCTTGTTCCGCAGTTGCGCCCAGTAGTCCAGTCGTTTGCGGATCTCGCGTTCGAATCCGCGCTCGACCGGTTCGTAGAAATTCTGCCGTCCCAATGCTTCCGGGAAATAATCCTGCCCGGAAAAAGCGTCGGGTTCGTCATGGTCATAGCGATAGCCGTCGCCATACCCCTCCTTCGACATCAACTTGGTCGGCGCATTGAGGATATGCATCGGCGGCAACAGCGAGCCGTTCTCCTTCGCAGCCCGCATCGACGCCTTGAACGCGACATAGGCCGCGTTCGATTTCGGCGCGGTTGCGAGGTAGATGCAGGCTTGCGCCAGCGCCAGTTCACCCTCGGGCGATCCCAGATAGTCGTAAGCTTCCTTGGCGGACAATGCGATCGCCAAGGCCTGCGGATCGGCGAGACCAATATCCTCGCTTGCCATGCGAACAAGCCGACGGCCGATGAAAAGCGGGTCCTCGCCGGCGTCGAACATGCGGGCGAGATAGTAGAGTGCCGCATCCGGATCGGATCCGCGAACCGATTTGTGCAGCGCGGAAATCAGGTTGTAGTGGCCGTCCTGCCCCTTGTCGTAGATTGGCGCGCGCCGCTGCAGAATGCGTCGCACGCCATCCTCATCAAGTGTCTCGTCGGGCTTTGCCGCACGAAGAATTTCCTCGGCCAGCGTCAGAACGGCACGGCCGTCGCCGTCGGCCATGCCGGTGAGCAGGATGCGCGCCTCGGGAGTGACCGGCAATGACGTTCCCGTCAGCGCCTCCGCGCGTTGCAAGAGGCGCTCCAGATGATCCTCTTCAAGCCGCTTCAGCGTCAGGACACGCGCGCGCGACAGCAAGGCGGCGTTCAGTTCAAAGGACGGATTCTCGGTCGTGGCGCCGACGAGAAGGATCGTGCCGTCCTCCATGACCGGGAGGAAGCTGTCCTGCTGCGCGCGGTTGAAGCGATGAATCTCGTCGACGAACAGCAATGTCTGCTTGCCATTGCGCAACCGCAGCCGCGCCGCCTCGAAGACCTTTTTCAAGTCGGCGACGCCACTGAAGATTGCGGATATCTGCTCGAAATGCAGTCCGGTCGCGCCCGCGAGCAAGCGTGCGATGGTCGTCTTGCCGGTGCCCGGCGGCCCCCAGAAGATGACATTGCCCAGACTGCCGGATGCGATCATCCTCGTCAGTGCACCGTCCGGCCCGGTCAGATGATCCTGCCCCACGACGTCATCGAGCCGCTCCGGCCGCAGCCGGTCCGCAAGCGGCCGCGGCGCCGAGACCGCCGCACCGGTATCCGGCGTTGCAAAAAGATCGCTCATGCTAGCCGCGGAAATACTGGCGGATCAGGCGGCCGCCGCGATTGACCTCGAAGCTCCAGGACCGCTTTCCGTCCTCGACGGTCGCGGCAACATCACCAACATCCCTGATGTTCGTGCCATTGATCTTCACCAGTATGTCGCCGGGACGGAAGCCGAACTTCATCGCGGGCGAGCCACGCCCGATGTCCGTGACGATAACGCCGTCTCCCCGGAAACGGATATTCATCCGGTTCAGAATGCGCGGTGAAATATTCGCAACGCTCGCGCCGGCGAGCGGATTGGAACCGGTAATCGTCGTCTCGTTCGCAGGAACGGATTCCGGCGCTTTCTCGAGCCGGATATCGAGTGCGAGGCGTTTCCCGCGAGACAACAGGGCAAATGTCACCGTGCGTCCGGGCCCGGCAGTCGCCAGGCGATAGAATATGGCGTCGGGATGTTCGATCGTATGACGGTCGACGCTCAGAACCACGTCACCGACACTCAGGCCGGCCCGGTCCGCGGGACTGCCCGGGTCGATACTGCGCACGATCGCGCCCACCGGCCGCCGCATGCCGAGGCTTTCGGCGATCTCGGCGGTGACCGTCGAGAACTCGGCCCCGAGATAAGGCCGCTCGAAGGCGTCCGCACCGCCGCGAACCTGATCGAGCACCGCACGCACCATGTTGGACGGGATCGCAAAACCGATACCGTTGGAGCCGCCCGACCGAGAGAAGATGGCGGAGTTGATACCGATCAGCCGACCCGACATGGCAATCAGCGCACCGCCGGAATTTCCGGGATTGATGGACGCATCGGTCTGGATGAAAAATCCGAAATCCGAGACGCCGATCCGGGTCCGCGCAAGTGCCGATACGATGCCCGAGGTGACGGTCTGCCCGACACCGAACGGATTGCCGATCGCGAGCACAAGGTCACCCGTCTCGACCGCGTCGGAATCGTCCAGTTCGATGTAATCCAGCTGCCGACCCACATCGATGCGCAACACCGCAAGGTCGGAACGTTCGTCGCGCAACACGACTGTACTCTCGAATTCCTCGCCATCCGACAGGGCAACCTTGATCTCGTCGGCATTGCCGATGACGTGGTTGTTTGTGACGATCAGGCCGGACGGATCGACGATGACGCCGGATCCGAGCGACTGCTCCATGCGAGGCTTGGCCGGGCCACCGAAATTCCGACCGAAGAAATGATCGAAAAATGGATCGCCCTGAAACGGCGACGATCGCTGCTGCACGATGCGGGCCGCATAGACGTTGACGACGGCGGGCGCCGTCCGCTTCACAAGCGGCGCAAAGGAAAGTTGAATCTCGCCTTGACTGGCCGGGACGCGACGCGGTGCATCGGCATCGGCGGGATTTCCGGGACGCGGTGGCTTCTGGCGCGAATTACCGCCGCCGAAGAGATCTTCGAGCAGGTTGTTGACGCCCTCTTCTATGCTTTGGGCATGGACCGGCGCGAACGCTGTTCCCAGAACCAATGCCACTGCGAGCACCACGCGCGAAATACGCATCGATGACATGAAAAGCTCCCTGACCGCCTGAGATTCGCGCCAACATAACGAAAAAAAGGGGCCATAAAAGGCCCCATTTTCAGACAGTCCCTCGGGACTATTGTCAGGCTGCTTCTTCGGCAGCCTGCTCTTCTGCCTCGACCCGGGCGCGGTCGCCCGCTCCCTTCGCGTCGACATCGCGGTCGACGAACTCGATGACGGCCATCGGCGCATTGTCGCCGTGGCGGAAGCCCGCCTTCATGATCCGCAGATAGCCGCCATTACGATCGGCGTAACGCGTCGCGATCGCATCGAACAGCTTGCGCACCTGGGTCTCGTCGCGGATCGCGGCGATCGCCTGGCGGCGGGCATGTAGGTCGCCGCGCTTGCCGAGCGTAACCAGCTTCTCGACGATTGGACGAATTTCCTTGGCTTTGGGCAGCGTCGTCACAATCTGCTCATGCTCGATAAGCGAAGCCGCCATGTTGGCAAACATCGCCTTGCGGTGGCTGGCAGTGCGGTTCAGCTTGCGGCCCGATTTTCCGTGGCGCATGAGCCTTCTCCTTGCGTGTTAGGCCGGTGGTGCCGGCGATCAGTAATGATCCTCGTAGCGTTTCGCGAGGTCTTCGATGTTTTCCGGCGGCCAAGCCGGGACTTCCATACCGAGATGGAGACCCATGGACGCCAGCACTTCCTTGATTTCGTTCAGCGACTTGCGGCCGAAATTCGGCGTGCGAAGCATCTCGCCTTCCGTCTTCTGGATCAGGTCGCCGATATAGACGATATTGTCGTTCTTCAGGCAGTTCGCCGAACGCACCGACAATTCGAGTTCGTCGACTTTCTTGAGGAGAGCCGGGTTGAACGCCAGTTCCTGGACCTGTTCTTCCTGGACTTCCTTCTGCGGCTCTTCGAAATTGACGAAGACGCCGAGCTGATCCTGCAGGATGCGTGCCGCAAACGCGACAGCGTCCTCGGCCGTGACCGCGCCGTTGGTCTCGATCGTCATCGACAGTTTGTCGTAATCGAGAACCTGGCCTTCACGGGTGTTTTCCACCTTGTAGGAGACCTTGCGGATCGGCGAATACAGGCTGTCGACCGGGATCAGGCCGATCGGCGCGTCCTCGGCGCGGTTGCGCTCGGCCGGCACGTAGCCCTTGCCGTTGTCGACGGTAAATTCCATGCGGATCTCCGCGCCCTCGTCGAGGGTGCAGATGACGTGATCCGGATTGAGGATCTCGACATCGCCAACCGTCTGGATATCGCCGGCGGTAACGACGCCCGGGCCCTGCTTGCGCACGACCATGCGTTTCGGACCGTCGCCTTCCATGCGGATGGCGATTTCCTTGATATTTAGGACGATGTCCGTCACGTCCTCGCGCACGCCGGCGATCGAGGAGAATTCATGCAGCACGCCGTCGATCTGCACGGCGGTCACAGCCGCGCCGCGCAGCGACGAAAGAAGCACGCGGCGAAGCGCGTTGCCGAGCGTCAGACCAAACCCGCGTTCCAGCGGTTCGGCGATGAGCGTGACCTTGTTGGTGCCTCCGCTCTTGAACTCGACCTTCTTCGGCTTGATCAGTTCTTGCCAGTTCTTGTGTATCACGGCAGTTTCCCTCAGCTTCCTTGCCACCATCCATTCGTGGCAACAGACCTGAAAACGGGCGACGCAGGATCGGCGTCGCCCTTCTTGTACTTACACCCGGCGCTTCTTGCGCGGACGGCAGCCATTGTGCGGGATCGGCGTCACGTCGCGGATGGACGTGATGGTGAACCCGGCCGCCTGAAGGGCGCGCAGAGCCGATTCACGGCCGGATCCCGGACCGCAGACTTCGACTTCCAGCGAGCGCATGCCGTGATCCTGGGCCTTCTTGGCGCAGTCCTCGGCCGCCACCTGCGCGGCGAACGGCGTCGACTTGCGCGAGCCCTTGAAGCCCTGCATGCCAGCCGAAGACCAGGCAATCGTATTGCCCTGCGCGTCGGTGATGGTGATCATCGTGTTGTTGAAAGTCGAGTTGACGTGCGCCACGCCCGACGAAATGTTTTTACGCTCGCGGCGGCGAACGCGTCCGGCATCCTTTGCCATGGTAGTCCTTTCGATCTCTGCACCGCCGTAGTTCCAGCGGCTACACCTGGAGAGCAAACAGTGAGCAGCGAACCGGCGAGCAGAAAGTCCTGTTCGCCAACCGCGGCTTCGCTATTCGCTCAATTACTTCTTCTTGCCGGCGATCGCCTTTGCCGGACCCTTGCGGGTACGGGCATTGGTGTGCGTACGCTGACCATGCACCGGCAGGTTGCGGCGATGGCGCAGGCCGCGATAGCAGCCGAGGTCCATCAGACGCTTGATGTTCATCGAGACTTCGCGACGAAGATCGCCTTCGACCTGATAGTCGCGGTCGATGGTTTCACGAATGCCCATGACTTCGGCGTCGGTCAGTTCATGCACCCGGCGCTCTGCGGGGATGTTGTTCTTCTCGACGATTTCCTGGGCGAAAGTCGCACCGATACCGTGAATATACTGAAGCGCGATCACAACTCGCTTTCCGGTCGGTATGTTAACACCGGCTATACGTGCCATTTTGTTCTCCATGTATGCCGGGTGAACCGGCGTTTATTGTTGCCCCGCGTCCGGTGGAGGCCGGCCCTTGCGGGTTTCCCAACCAAACGGCATCGCGCCACGAAGGCACTCAATGTCCTATCTTGCAGGGAGGATGCGACGCTATTGCACGGGCTGGCGATTCCGTCAACCCCGTTTTTACAATCTGTTAAAGGCGCGTCAGAGCGAAGCCAGAACCTTTTCGATCTGAGCGGTTACGCCCTCGATCGTGTCCATGCCATCGACATTCTTCAGCATGCCCTTGGCATGGTAGTAGCCCGTGAGCGGAGCCGTCTTCTTGTAGTATTCGCGAAGCCGCTCGTCGAACACCTCCGGCGTGTCATCCTTGCGGACCGGCTGACCGGCGGCTTTCGCCTCCTCGGCCCGCTTCATGATCCGGCCAACCAGCGCCTTGTCGTCGACAACGAGTTCGATGACCGCATCGAGATGCGTGCCTTTCGCGGCAAGCATCGCCTCGACCGCATCGGCCTGGGCGAGCGTGCGCGGATATCCGTCAAGGATGAAACCGTTGGCGCAATCAGCCTCGTCGATCCGGTCGGAAACGATCGCGTTCACGATCTCGTCCGAAACCAGTTCCCCCGCTTCCATGACTGCCTTGGCGCGAAGACCGACCTCGGTCTCCGCCTTCACCGCAGCACGCAGCATGTCGCCGGTGGAGAGCTGCGGAATGGAGTATTTCTCGACCAGGCGCTGCGCCTGCGTTCCCTTGCCCGCGCCGGGCGGTCCCAGAAGTATAAGTTTCATCGTCCGCGTTTTCCCCCGCGCAGTTTCGACTTCTTGATCAGGCCTTCATACTGATGGGCGATCAAATGCCCCTGGACCTGTGCAACGGTATCAAGGGTAACGCTCACGACAATCAGCAGCGACGTACCGCCGAGATAGAACGGCACTCCCGTCGACGCTATTAGAAATTCGGGTAACATGCAGACCAGCACGAGATAGATCGCGCCGACCACCGTGATGCGCGTCAGCACGTAGTCGATATATTCCGCCGTGCGCGCACCCGGACGAATGCCCGGAATGAAGCCCGAATGCTTCTTCAGATTGTCAGCGGTATCCTCCGGATTGAAGACGATCGCCGTGTAGAAGAACGCGAAGAACACGATCATCGAGGCGTAGAACAGCATGTAGAGCGGCTGTCCGTGCCCGAGCGCGGCCAGAATCGCGGTCGCCCATTCAGGCAATGTCGAGGAATCCGAGAAACCGGCCAGCGTCGCGGGCAGCAACAGAAGCGACGATGCGAAGATCGGCGGGATGACGCCTGCGGTGTTCAGCTTCAACGGCAGGTGCGATGTGTCGCCCTGGAACATCCGGTTGCCGACCTGCCGCTTCGGATACTGGATCAGAAGGCGGCGCTGCGCGCGTTCCACGAACACGATAGCCCCGATAACCACGATCGCCACGACGATGATCGCAAGGATCACACCGGTCGCAAGCGCGCCCGTACGGCCGAGTTCCAGCGTACCGGCAATGGCGCTCGGGAGACCGGCGACGATGCCGGAGAAGATGATCAGCGAGATGCCGTTACCGATACCGCGTGCGGTGATCTGCTCACCGAGCCACATCAGGAACATGGTGCCGCCGACAAGCGTGATCACCGTGGAAATACGGAAGAACCAGCCCGGATCCGCGACGATGCCGCTGCCGCTTTCGAGACCGACGGCGATGCCGTAGGCCTGCAGCGTCGCGAGCAGAACCGTTGCGTAGCGCGTGTACTGGTTGATGACCTTGCGGCCCTGTTCGCCCTCTTTCTTCAACTGCTCCAGCGACGGAATGACCGAGGTCATGAGCTGGATGGCAATCGAGGCCGAGATATAGGGCATAATGCCGAGCGCGAAGATCGCCATGCGCTGGACAGCGCCGCCGGAGAACATGTTGAACATCCCTAGGATACCGCCCGACTGGTTGTCGAACGCCTGCGCAAAGGCATTCATGTCGAGTCCGGGGAGCGGGATGTAAGTACCCAGCCTGTAGACGAGGAGTGCGCCCAGCGTAAACCAGATACGCTTTTTCAGCTCTTCGGCCTTGGCGAAGGCGCCGAAGTTCAGGTTGGATGCCAGCTGTTCTGCTGCAGATGCCATTGAAGAATTCTCCGGTTCGGCGTGGGCCGGTCAATCGCCGGAAATGCGGCCGGCCGGGCCAACGCACGTCAGTGCGGAGATAAGCGCCATGCCGGGGAGACGCAAGTAAAGAAACATGTGAAGAAAGGGCGGCGGATATCTCCGCCGCCCTCCGGTATCACTCGGCTGCCTGTTTCGCGGCTGCCAGGACCGTGACGGAGCCACCGGCCTTTTCGATCTTCTCGACCGCAGACTTCGAAGCGCCGGCGACCTCGAAGGTCACCTTGGCCTTCAGCTCGCCATCGGCCAGCACGCGCACGCCGTCCTTGGCGCGGCGGATCACGCCGGCTTCGACCAGGGCCGCGGCATCGACGGTCTTCTTGGCGTCAAGCTTGCCAGCATCGATCGCGGCCTGAATGCGGCCAACCGAAACGATGTTGAGGTCCTTGGCGAAGATGTTGTTGAAGCCGCGTTTCGGAAGACGCCGGTAGATCGGCATCTGACCGCCTTCGTAGCCCTTGATGGCAACGCCGGAGCGGGACTTCTGACCCTTCACGCCGCGTCCACCGGTCTTTCCCTTGCCGGAACCGATACCGCGTCCCACCCGCTTGCGGGAGGTGCGTGCGCCTTCATTGTCGCGCAGTTCGTTCAAATCCATTGTTCGTCTCCCCGCTATCAGGCCTCGTCCACAACGCGGACGAGGTGCTGGACTTTGCGGATCATGCCGCGCACGGCCGGAGTGTCTTCCAGCGTACGGCGACGGTGCATCTTGTTAAGGCCGAGACCGATCAGCGTTTTCTGCTGGTCGGCCGGCCGGCGGATCGGGCTGCCGATCTGTTCGACCGTGATCGTGCCCTTCTTGGTGTCAGCCATCAGTCAGTTTCCTTCCAATGACCCCTGCCCTCGTTGCCGAAGGCCAGGAGCACGATCGATCTATTCTTCGGCGCCGATCAGCTCGCGGCGGCGAGACTGAAGCGTGGAATATTTGAGGCCGCGCTGTGCCGCGATGTCCTTCGGATGCATCTGGCGCTTGAGGGCATCAAACGTGGCGCGAACCATGTTGTACGGGTTCGACGTGCCGAGCGACTTGGCAACGACGTCCTGGACGCCGAGCGTCTCGAAGACGGCGCGCATCGGGCCACCCGCGATGATCCCGGTACCGGGCGTTGCCGCGCGCAGCAGAACCTTGCCGGCGCCATGACGGCCTTCGACGTCATGGTGCAACGTACGGCCGGAACGCAGCGGCACGAAAATCATGTCACGCTTGGCGGATTCGGTTGCCTTGCGGATGGCTTCCGGCACTTCGCGCGCCTTGCCATGACCGAAACCAACGCGGCCCTTCTGGTCGCCAACAACGACGAGTGCGGCGAAACCGAAACGGCGGCCGCCCTTCACGACTTTTGCAACGCGGTTGATGTGAACGAGCTTGTCTACAAACTCGCTCTCAACCTCATCGCGTGGACCACGGTCGCGTCCGCGACCTCCACGATCGTTTTGTGCCATATCCTAGTCCTTTTTCTTTTCCGGAAGCACGGGGTTGAAATTTAGAAGTTCAGCCCGCCCTCGCGGGCGGCATCGGCGAGCGCCTTGACGCGGCCGTGATAGATGTATGCACCGCGATCGAAGACGACGTCCTTGACGCCAGCCTCGACGGCGCGCTCGGCGATCAGCTTGCCGACAGCCGCCGCAGCAGCCGCGTCGGCACCGGTCTTCAGCGAGCCTTTGAGGTCGCCTTCGAGCGTCGAAGCGGCAGCCAGCGTACGGCCGGCGGCATCATCGATAACCTGTGCATAGATGTTCTTCGACGAACGGTGAACCGACAGGCGCGGACGACCGTTGGCAACCTTCTTGATCTGGCGGCGTACGCGCTGCGCGCGGCGCGAGATCGTTTCTTTTCTGCTAGCCATGGCGCGCAATCCCTACTTCTTCTTGCCTTCTTTGCGGATGATGGTCTCTTCCGCATATTTGACGCCCTTGCCCTTGTAGGGCTCCGGTGACCGATATCCGCGGATCTCGGCGGCGACCTGGCCAAGCTGCTGCTTGTCGATGCCAGTCAGCACGATTTCAGTCGGCTTCGGCGTTGCGGCCGAGATGCCTTCCGGAACCTGGTAGACGACCTCGTGGCTGAAACCCAGCGAAAGCTGGATGTTCTTGCCCTGCATGGCCGCACGATAACCAACGCCGTTGATCTCGAGCTTGCGCTCGAAGCCGTTTTTCACGCCTTCCATGATGTTGGAGATCATGGTGCGCGACATGCCCCACTTGGAGCGTGCGACCTTCGACTGGTCCTTCGGCTGAACGGCGACCGCGCCTTCTTCCAGAGAAACCAGAACTTCGTCGTTGACGACGAACTTCAGTTCGCCCTTCGGGCCCTTTGCCGTCACGGTCTGACCGTCAACGCTCGCCGTGACACCGTCCGGAATAGCTACCGGCCTTTTTCCAATACGCGACATTTTTCAACCTGTCCGTTTACTGGGTTTCTGGCTTGCAAGACGCATCAGAAGATGCGGCAAAGCAGCTCCCCGCCAACATTCTTTTCACGTGCTTCGTGATCCGCCATCACGCCCTGCGGCGTCGACAGGATCGAAATGCCAAGGCCGTTCGCGACGTGCGGGATCGACTTGACCCCGACATAGACGCGGCGGCCCGGCTTGGACACGCGCTCGATTTTCCGGATGACCGGCGTACCGTCGAAGTACTTCAGCTCGATTTCGTACTCGGCCTTGCCCGAGGAATACTCCACCTGCGAATAATCGCGGATGTAGCCTTCGGATTTCAGCACTTCGAGCACGTTCCCGCGCAGCTTCGAAGCCGGCGTCGAGATACGGTCCTTGGAACGGTGCATCCCGTTACGGATGCGGGTCAGCATATCGCCAAGAGGATCTGACATGGACATCTTGAATTCCCCTTACCAGCTGGATTTCACGACGCCCGGTACACGACCGAGCGAACCGAGTTCGCGCAATGCGATACGAGACATCTTGAGCTTGCGGTAGTAACCGCGCGGACGCCCGGAAACCTCGCAACGGTTGCGCACACGCACCTTGGCGGAATTGCGCGGCAACTCTGCGAGTTTCATGGTCGCGCGGAAACGCTCCTCGATGGGCTTCGAGCGATCCATCACGATCGCCTTCAGCGCCGAGCGCCTCGCGGCATACTGATCCACCAGCTTGCGGCGGCGGTTGTTCTTTTCGACTGCGCTGACTTTTGCCATGCGAACTTATCCTTTTAACGCTTGCCGTTACTGACGGAACGGGAAGTTGAAAGCCTTGAGCAGAGCCCGGGCCTCGTCGTCCGTTTTCGCCGTCGTACAAACGATGACGTCCATTCCCCAGATCTGATCGACCTTGTCGTAATTGATCTCGGGGAATACGATGTGCTCCTTCAGGCCCATGGCGAAGTTGCCACGGCCGTCGAAGCTCTTCGGGTTCAGGCCGCGGAAGTCGCGAACGCGCGGCAGCGCGATGTTGACCAGGCGATCCATGAACTCGTACATGCGCTCTCCGCGCAGTGTCACTTTCGTGCCGATCGGCATGTCTTCACGCACCTTGAAGCCGGCAATCGAGTTGCGGGCACGCGTGATGACAGCCTTCTGGCCGGTGATGAGGGAAAGATCCTCAGCGGCCGATGTCGGCTTCTTGGAATCCGCAGTCGCTTCGCCGACGCCCATATTGACGACGATCTTCGTCACGCGCGGGATTTCCATCTCGTTCTTGTAGCCGAACTCTTCGAGCATCTGCTTGCGAACGGTATCGCCGTAGAGCTTCTTGAGCCGTGGTTGGTACTTAGCGTCAGCCATCGATCACTTCTCCGGAACGTTTGGAAAAGCGAACCTTGCGTTCGCCTTCCATGCGGAAGCCGACGCGGGTCGGCTTGGAGTCTTTCGGGTCGAGCAAGGCCAGGTTCGACAGGTCGATCGGGGCCTCTTTCGAGATAATGCCGCCTTCGCTGCCAGCCGTCTGGCGCTGGTGGCGCTTGACGACATTGACGCCGGAAACAACCGCGCGGTTGTCTTTCGGCATAACCTGGAGGACCGAACCTTTGCGGCCCTTGTCCTTGCCGGTGAGCACGACGACTTCGTCGCCCTTGCGGATCTTCTGCATCGTGTCTCTCCTTACAGAACTTCCGGCGCCAGCGAGATGATCTTCATGTGCGCCTTGGCGCGAAGTTCGCGCGGAACGGGGCCGAAGATACGCGTGCCGACCGGATCTTTCTTGTTGTCGACGATCACGGCCGCATTCTTGTCGAAGCGGATCACGCTACCGTCGGCACGGCGAATATCGCTCGCGGTGCGGACGACGACGGCTTTCATGACGTCGCCCTTTTTGACGCGGCCGCGCGGAATGGCTTCCTTGACCGAAACGACAATCACGTCGCCCACGGAAGCATATTTGCGCTTCGAGCCGCCCAGCACCTTGATGCACTGAACACGACGGGCGCCGGAATTGTCGGCGACATCGAGGTTTGTTTGCATCTGAATCATGACTGGCTGCCTTTTAAAATGTGTCCAGCTGGCTTCCTGGGAAGCCGCATGTATTGCGGTTTAGGTTCAGGACGCAGGCTGGTCGGTTACGACCACCCAGCACTTGTCCTTCGAGATCGGCGCGCTTTCCTGGATGAAAACGGTGTCACCGGTCTTGAACTGGTTGTTTTCGTCGTGCGCCTTGTACTTCTTCGAACGGCGCACGGTCTTCTTGAACAGCGGGTGCGTGAAGCGGCGCTCGACCCTGACCACTACGGTCTTGTCGTTCTTGTCGCTGACAACGGTGCCCTGCAGAACGCGTTTTGGCATCTTACTTCCCTTTGGCCGCGTTTTCCGCGGCAATCGTCTTGATACGGGCAATGTCGCGACGCACTTCGCGTACGCGCGAGGTTTTCTCCAGCTGACCGGTCGCTTTCTGGAAGCGCAGGTTGAACTGTTCCTTCTTGAGCTTGGCCAACTCGTCGGCGAGTTGGTCGGCGCTCATGGCCTTAACATCAGAGGCTTTCATCGGCTCCACTCCTACTCGGCGATGCGCTGGATAAAGCGCGTCTTGACCGAAAGCTTCGCGGCGCCGAGACGCAGGGCCTCACGCGCGATATCTTCCGGAACGCCGTCGATTTCGAACATCACGCGACCCGGCTTGACCTTGGCCGCCCAATAATCGACGGAACCCTTGCCCTTACCCATGCGAACCTCGGTCGGCTTCGACGTAACCGGCACATCCGGGAAGATGCGGATCCACACGCGGCCGGCACGTTTCATGTGACGGGTGATCGCGCGGCGGGCCGCCTCGATCTCGCGGGCGTTGACGCGGTTCGGTTCGAGCGACTTCAGGCCATATTCACCGAAGTTCAGAGCGGTTCCACCCTTGGCATCGCCATGGATCTTGCCCTTGAACTGTTTGCGGTACTTTGTCCGTTTTGGTTGCAACATCGAATTCTACTCCAAACTGTCCGCTTACGCGTTTTCGCGACGGCGGCCAGAGCCCTGGTTGTCGGATTCGGTCGCCCGACGCTCCGACGCCATGGGATCGTGCTCGAGGATCTCGCCCTTGAAGATCCAGACCTTGATCCCGCAGATGCCGTAAGCCGTTTCGGCTTCGGCGGTTCCGTAGTCCACATCGGCGCGCAGCGTGTGCAGCGGAACGCGACCCTCGCGGTACCATTCGGTACGAGCGATTTCCGCGCCGCCGAGACGACCCGCGCAGTTGATGCGGATGCCTTCGGCGCCGAGACGCATCGCCGACTGAACGGCGCGCTTCATGGCGCGGCGGAACGCAACGCGGCGCTCCAGCTGCTGGGCGATCGACTGAGCCACGAGGTTCGCGTCGATTTCCGGCTTGCGCACTTCAACGATGTTGAGGTGCGTTTCCGCAGACGTGAATTCCGACAGTTTGCGGCGCAGCTTTTCGATGTCCGCACCCTTCTTGCCGATGATGATGCCCGGACGCGCCGAGTGAATCGTCACGCGGCACTTCTTGTGCGGACGCTCGATCACGATCTTCGACACGGCGGCCTGCTTGAGTTCCTTCATCAGGTACTCGCGGATCTTCAGATCCTCGTGCAGCAGCTCACCATATTCGCCGGTGTTCGCGTACCAGCGCGAATCCCAGGTACGGTTGATGCCGAGGCGAAGGCCGACCGGATTGATTTTCTGACCCATTACGCGGCCTCCCCTGCTTCCTCTTGCTCACGCACGACAATGGTGAGGTGAGAGAACGGTTTCTGAATGCGGCTTGCGCGGCCACGGCCTCGCGCCATGAAGCGCTTCATCACGATCGACTTGCCGACATAGGCCTCGGCGACAACCAGAGCGTCGACATCGAGGTCATGATTGTTCTCGGCATTGGCGATCGCGGATTCGAGCGTCTTCTTGACGGTCGAGGCGATGCGCTTGCGCGAGAAGGTCAGGTCAGCGAGCGCCGAATCGACCTTCTTGCCGCGGATCATGGCCGCAACCAGGTTGAGCTTCTGCGGGCTGACACGGATGGTGCGGGTTACCGCACGCGCTTCGTTGTCGGCCAGCCGGCGCGGTGCCTTGGGCTTGCCCATGGTTACTTCCTCTTTGCCTTCTTGTCCGCGCCGTGACCGTAATAGGTCCGGGACGGAGCGAATTCACCGAATTTGTGGCCGACCATGTCTTCGTTGACCGCCACCGGGATGTGTTTCGAACCATTGTAGACGCCGAAGGTCAGGCCGACGAACTGCGGCATGATCGTGGAACGGCGGCTCCAGATCTTGATAACGTCGTGACGACCGCTCTCACGGGCCTTGTCAGCCTTCTTGAGAAGATAGCCGTCGACGAACGGGCCTTTCCATACTGAACGAGCCATTAGGCTTTTCCTCTCTCGGTTACTTCTTGCGCTGGTGACGCGAGCGCATGATGAACTTGTCTGTCGACTTGTTCGAACGGGTACGCTTGCCCTTGGTGGGCTTGCCCCACGGCGTCACCGGATGACGACCGCCGGACGTACGGCCTTCACCACCACCATGCGGGTGGTCGACCGGGTTCATGACAACGCCGCGGACATGCGGGCGACGACCGAGCCAGCGAGAACGACCCGCCTTGCCCAGATTGATATTGCCGTGATCCGGGTTGGACACTGCACCGACCGTGGCGAAGCAGCGGCCCGAAACCAGGCGCTGTTCACCAGAGTTGAGGCGCAGAATGGCCATGCCCTGGTCGCGACCGACGAGCTGTGCGTAGGAACCAGCCGAACGGGCGATCTGACCGCCCTTGCCCGGCTTCATTTCCACGTTGTGCACGATGGTGCCGACCGGCATGCGGCCAAGTTCCATCGCGTTGCCCGGCTTCACGTCGACATACTCGCCCGACACCACGCGGTCGCCCGCCTGCAGGCGCTGCGGTGCGAGAATGTAGGACAGTTCGCCGTCATCATATTTCAGGAGAGCGATGAACGCGGTCCGGTTCGGATCGTATTCGATGCGCTCCACCGTCGCTTCGACGCCGGTCTTGCGGCGCTTGAAGTCGATGATGCGATACGTACGCTTGTGACCGCCGCCCTTGTTGCGCGAAGTCATGCGGCCCGCATTGTTGCGGCCGCCCGACTTCGTCAGGCCTTCGGTCAACGCCTTGACCGGACCGCCCTTGTGAAGGCCGGAACGATCAACCGTCACCAGCTGGCGCTGGCCCGGAGACGTCGGTTTGAATGTTTTCATTGCCATAACAAATTACCTCTCGGCCGACCGGTTAGAGCCCGGTCGCGACGTCGATGGACTGACCATCGACGAGGGTCACGACCGCCTTTTTAACGTCGCTCTGCTTGCCGGTGATGCCGCGGAACCGCTTCACCTTGCCCTTGCGAAGCATCGTGTTGACTGACTTCACCTTGACGCCGAACAGCGCTTCGACAGCTGCCTTGATCTCAGGCTTCGAAGCATCGCGGGCGACATTGAAGACGACCTGGTTGTGTTCCGACACGAGCGTCGATTTCTCGGTGATCACCGGAGAGACGATCACGTCATAGTGGCGAATATCCGTCATTTGAACCGCTCCTCGAGAGCCTCGACAGCAGCCTTCGACAGAACCAGCTTGTTGCGGCGAAGGATGTCGTAGACATTGATCCCCTGCACCGGCAGCACGTCGATCTGCGGAATGTTGGATGCCGCATTCTTGAAATTACCGTCCAGCTCGGCACCGCCGATAACCAGTGCATTCTCCAGGCCGAGGCCCGAAAGCTGACCGAGCAGCGTCTTGGTCTTCGCGTCGCCCGCCTTCAGATCATCGATGATGATCAGGTCGGACGACTTGGCCTTGGCCGACAGCGCATGACGCAGGCCGAGCGCGCGAACCTTCTTCGGAAGCACTGTCTCGTGGCTGCGAGCAACCGGCCCGTGTGCCTTGCCGCCGCCGCGGAACTGCGGAGCGCGCGCGGAGGAGTGACGGGCGCGGCCCGTACCCTTCTGGCGGAACATCTTCGCACCAGTGCGGGAGATGTCGGCACGGCCCTTGGCCTGATGCGTGCCCTGCTGCTTCTTGGCAAGCTGCCAAAGCACAACGCGCTGCATCAGGTCGACACGCGGATCGAGGCCGAAAACCTCGTCGGAGACCGATACGGAACCGGCGGACTTGCCGGCAAGTGTCGTCACTTTGAGTTCCATCATTCTGCCCCTTCAGCGCTCTGAGAAGCCGTAGCTTCTGCACCCGCGCGCAATGCGGCCGGCTTCGGTGCATTGTCCGGCAGGCTCGATTTCAAGGCGTCGCGGACGAGGATCCATGCACCCTTGGAGCCGGGAACGGCGCCACGAACGAGGATCAGGCCGCGGTCGGCATCGGTCGAGACGATCTCGAGGTTCTGCGTCGTCACCCGGGTCGCGCCCATGTGACCGGCCATCTTCTTGCCCTTGAACACCTTGCCGGGATCCTGGCACATGCCGGTCGAACCATGTGAACGGTGCGACAGCGAGTTACCGTGCGTCGCGCGGCCACCACCGAAGTTGTGGCGCTTCATGACACCCTGGAAGCCCTTGCCCTGCGTCGTGCCGGTCACGTCGACCTTCTGGCCCGGAACAAAATGCTCGACCGTCAGCTCAGCGCCGACATCGATCATGTTGTCCGGCGAAACGCGGAACTCGGCCAACTTGCGCTTCGGCTCGACGGACGCCTTGGCGAAATGCCCGCGCATTGCCTTGGAGGTGTTCTTCACCTTCGCAAAGCCCGAACCGAGCTGCACCGCGGTGTAGCCGTTCTTGTCTTCTGTACGCTGGGCCACCACCTGGCAGTTCTCCATGCGAAGAACGGTCACCGGCAGCTGCTCGCCGTCGTCATTGTAGACGCGGGTCATGCCCAGCTTCTGTGCGATTACTCCTGAACGCATTGGTTCATCCTTCCCCAATCCGGCCCGCTCAGAGCTTGATCTCGACATCAACGCCGGCCGCCAGATCGAGCTTCATCAGCGCGTCCACGGTCTGCGGTGTCGGATCAACGATATCCAAAAGGCGCTTATGTGTGCGCATTTCGAACTGCTCGCGGCTTTTCTTATCGATGTGCGGAGACCGGTTCACGGTGAATTTCTCGATCCGTGTCGGCAACGGCACCGGCCCGCGTACGCTCGCACCGGTCCGCTTAGCGGTCGACACGATTTCACGCGTCGATGCATCGAGGACCCGGTGGTCGAACGCCTTCAGGCGGATGCGGATGTTCTGGCCGTTCATTACGACTGTTCCTTATTCAAGAAGGAAAGCGCGGCAGCTCGTGCCGCGCTCCCTCAAAACACTTTTGCTCGCCTATTCGATGATTTTCGCGACGATGCCGGCACCGACGGTGCGGCCGCCTTCGCGGATAGCGAAGCGCAGGCGGTCTTCCATCGCGATCGGCACGATCAGCTCGACATTCATCTCGGCATTGTCGCCCGGCATCACCATCTCGGTGCCTTCCGGAAGCGTCACCTCACCCGTCACGTCCGTCGTGCGGAAGTAGAACTGCGGACGGTACTTGTTGAAGAACGGCGTATGACGGCCACCCTCTTCCTTCGTCAGGATGTAGGCTTCCGCAACGAACTTCGTGTGCGGCGTCACCGAACCCGGCTTGCACAGCACCTGGCCGCGCTCAACGCCCTCACGGTCGATACCGCGGATCAGCGCACCGATGTTGTCGCCGGCCTGGCCCTGGTCCAGAAGCTTGCGGAACATCTCGACGCCGGTCACCGTCGTCTTCTTCGTGTCGCGGATGCCGACGATCTCGACTTCTTCACCGACATTGATCACGCCGCGCTCGACGCGACCCGTCACAACCGTGCCACGGCCCGAGATCGAGAACACGTCCTCGATCGGCATCAGGAACGGCTGGTCGACCGGACGCTCGGGCGTCGGGATGTACTCGTCGACGGCGGCCATCAGCTCGCGGATCGCGTCTTCGCCGATCTTCTTGTCGCTGTCTTCGAGAGCGGCAAGCGCCGAACCCTTGATCACCGGAATGTCGTCGCCCGGGAACTCGTAGGACGAAAGCAGTTCGCGCACTTCCATCTCGACGAGCTCGAGCAGCTCCTCGTCATCGACCTGGTCGACCTTGTTGAGGAACACCACAACAGCCGGAACACCGACCTGGCGGGCCAGAAGGATGTGCTCGCGCGTCTGCGGCATCGGGCCATCAGCGGCCGAGCACACCAGGATCGCACCATCCATCTGCGCGGCGCCCGTGATCATGTTCTTCACATAGTCGGCGTGGCCCGGGCAGTCGACGTGGGCGTAGTGGCGTGCATCCGTCTCGTACTCGACATGCGCCGTCGAGATCGTGATGCCGCGCGCCTTCTCTTCCGGCGCAGCGTCGATCTGGTCATACGCCTTGAAGTCACCGAAATACTTCGTGATCGCTGCCGTCAAAGACGTCTTGCCGTGGTCAACGTGACCAATCGTGCCGATGTTCACGTGAGGCTTCGTGCGCTCAAACTTACCCTTCGCCATCTTTATTCTCCGTTCTTCTTTGTCTCTTGGACAAGATGTTGTTCTTGGCAGGCCCCGCCTGGCGGACGCCGGCCGATCCCCGCCTTAAGCGTATTTCTTCTGAATCTCCTGAGCGACGGCCTGCGGCACCGCCTCATAGTGATCGAAGATCATCGTGTACTGGGCGCGACCCTGGCTCATGGAGCGCAGCGTGTTCACGTAACCGAACATGTTGGCGAGCGGCACCATGGCCGTGATCACCTGATCGATGTTGCGGCTTTCGGTACCGGCGATCTGACCGCGACGCGAGTTCAGGTCACCGATGATGTCACCCATGTAGTCTTCCGGCGTTACCACTTCCACCTTCATCACCGGCTCAAGCAGCTGTGCACCAGCTTTCTGGGCGCCTTCGCGGAACGCGGCGCGAGCCGCGATCTCGAATGCCAGAACCGAGGAGTCGACGTCGTGGTAGGCGCCATCGGTGAGCGTTGCTTTCACGCCCAGCATCGGGAAGCCGGCGAGCGGACCGGAGTCCATGACCGACTGGATGCCTTTCTCGACGCCCGGGATATATTCCTTCGGAACGTTGCCGCCGACGACGGTGCTTTCGAAAACGAAATCCTCACCCTCGGGGTTCGGCTCGAAGGTGATCTTGACGCGCGCGAACTGACCGGAACCACCGGACTGCTTCTTGTGCGTGTAGTCGATATCCGCTGCCCGCGTGATCGTCTCACGGTAGGCAACCTGCGGAGCACCGATATTGGCTTCGACCTTGAACTCGCGCTTCATGCGATCGACGAGAATGTCGAGGTGCAATTCGCCCATGCCCGAGATGATGGTCTGACCGGATTCTTCGTCCGAACGCACGCGGAAGGACGGATCTTCGGCAGCCAGGCGGTTGAGGGCGAGGCCCATCTTTTCCTGGTCGGCCTTCGACTTCGGCTCGACAGCAATGGAGATAACCGGATCCGGGAATTCCATGCGCTCGAGGATGACCGGCTTCAGCGGATCGCAAAGCGTATCGCCCGTCGTCGTTTCCTTGAGGCCCGCGATGGCGACGATGTCACCGGCGAAGGCTTCCTTGATGTCTTCACGGCTGTTGGAGTGCATCTGCAGCATACGGCCGATCCGCTCACGCTTTTCCTTCACCGTGTTCATCAGCGAGGTGCCGGTTTCCAGCTTGCCGGAATAGATACGGCAAAAGGTCAGCGAGCCGACGAACGGGTCGTTCATGATCTTGAAGGCGAGAAGCGAAAGCGGCTCCTCGTCGGACGACAGGCGCTTGACCTCTTCTTCGGTCTTCGGATCGATACCGCGGATGGCCGGAACGTCCACCGGAGCCGGCAGGAAGTCCACGACACCGTCCAGCAGCGGTTGCACGCCCTTGTTCTTGAAGGCGGAGCCACAATAGACCGGGAAGAACTCAACGTCGCAGGTGCCCTTGCGAACCAGCTTGCGCAGCGTTTCGTTGTCCGGCATTTCGCCTTCGAGATAGGCTTCCATCGCGGCTTCGTCGAGTTCGACAGCAGCTTCGATCAGCTTCTCGCGCCACTCTTCGGCCTGCGCCTGAAGATCGGCAGGGATATCCAGGATGTCCCACTCGGCGCCGAGGTTCTCGGACTTCCAGACCAGGGCCTTCATCTCGATGAGGTCGACGCAGCCGGCGAAGTCGTTCTCAGCGCCAATCGGCAGCTGCATGACCAGCGGCTTCGCGCCCAGACGGCTTTCGATCATCTCCACACAACGGAAGAAGTCGGCGCCGATCTTGTCCATCTTGTTGACGAAGATCATGCGCGGGACGTGATACTTGTTGGCCTGGCGCCAGACAGTCTCGGTCTGCGGCTCGACACCAGCATTGGCGTCAAGCAGCGCGATCGCGCCGTCAAGCACGCGCAGCGAGCGCTCGACCTCAATGGTGAAGTCGACGTGGCCGGGCGTGTCGATGATGTTGAAGCGGCGCTTCTTGCCGTCGCGACCTTCCCAGAACGTGGTCGTGGCAGCCGAGGTGATCGTGATGCCGCGCTCCTGCTCCTGCTCCATCCAGTCCATCGTCGCAGCGCCATCATGCACTTCGCCGATCTTGTGGCTCTTGCCGGTGTAGAAAAGGATACGCTCGGTCGTCGTCGTCTTGCCGGCATCAATGTGGGCCATGATGCCGAAGTTGCGGTAGTCTTCCAGCTTGTAGTCGCGAGCCATGGGAGGAGGCCTCTCTAGAAAGGTTCGTTCTGTTACCAGCGGTAGTGCGAGAATGCGCGGTTGGCGTCTGCCATCTTGTGCGTGTCTTCACGCTTCTTGACGGCGGAACCCCGGTTGTTCGCAGCATCCATCAGCTCACCCGACAGGCGATCGATCATGGTCGTCTCGTTGCGCTTGCGCGCAGCGGAGATCATCCAGCGAATGGCCAGCGCCTGACGACGCTCCGGACGGACATCGACCGGCACCTGGTAGGTGGCGCCACCAACGCGCCGCGAGCGCACTTCGACGTGCGGGGCAACGTTTTCGAGAGCCTGATGGAACAGCTCCACCGGCTCCTGCTTGGTCTTGTCCTGGATGACGTCGAACGCGCCGTAGACAATGCTCTCGGCGACCGACTTCTTTCCGTCGAACATGATGGCGTTCATGAACTTCGTGATCACGATATCCCCGAATTTCGGATCCGGGTTGATCTCACGTTTTTCTGCTCTGTGGCGACGCGACATATCTGCTTCTCACTTCTGGCGGCGGCCAACCCGGCGCGCCGAAAATTCATTACTTCGGACGCTTGGCGCCATATTTCGAACGGCGCTGCTTGCGGTTCTTGACGCCTTGCGTGTCGAGCACGCCGCGCAGGATGTGGTAGCGGACACCGGGAAGGTCCTTCACGCGACCGCCGCGGATCATGACCACGGAGTGCTCCTGAAGGTTGTGGCCTTCACCCGGGATGTAGCCGATCACCTCGAAGCCGTTTGTCAGGCGAACCTTGGCAACCTTACGGAGAGCCGAGTTCGGCTTCTTCGGCGTCGTGGTATAAACACGAGTGCAAACGCCGCGTTTCTGCGGGTTGGCCTGCAGGGCCGGCACCTTGTTGCGTTTGACCGGAGCCTGACGAGGCTTACGGACCAACTGGTTAACTGTAGGCATCAAGCCATCCTTCGTTCATACGGGCGCGTGCGCGCAAAATCTGTTTCGCATCGACATGCAACAGCGGGGCATGCGGCCGCTGCAGGCCCTGCCCCAAAAAACCAGAGGAAACGGCAAGCCGTTTCATGAATTTTGCAATGTTTCAGCTACGCTGGTCAGCCTTGTTTGAGATAAGCTTCAGGGCTCGGCGCCACCGAAAATTCGATCTCACATCGGCTTGATGGCCGGCTTCTATACGCAAGCCTCTGGCCCGTCAAGACAAATCGGGTACTTTTTGCGCATGCCGGTGATGCGTGGCGCACCCGCCTGAAGCAGGCGAAATCTTATTGCGTCAGCATACACCTTTTCGCAATTTTCCGCGAAATAGGGAGTGAAGCACCCTCTCCCGTCGCATCCGACCGGGAATCATGTTCAATTGCAGTCATACCGACCGGCGAAACGGGAGCGAATTCATGACGGATATCGAATCGGATGTCGAACGCGGCGTCTTCATCATTATTGGCCGCGTCTGGCCGGTAAAAGACGGCACCGAGATTCCGATCCATATTTTGCTCGTCGCACCTGACGATGATTCGGCCGTGCGCACCGCGCTCAATGCGCTTGCCGAGCGTGGCTACGAGGAAGCGGAATTCGACCAGATCGGCAGTATCGTGGAACCGCCGGACGAAGAGCCGCATGCCTCCGCCTTCCAGGGCGCACTCGAAGGCGAAGTCGCGATCGTCACATTCGACGAAGGCCTTGAGGTAGAGACCGATACGCGCCGGCCTTCCGCCATCGACGACGATGATTACGATCCCTTTTCCGTGCTCAAGGATTGGAAACCGGGCGACTGACCTTTCCGGCCTTCCTGTCCCACAAATGAAAACGCCGGGCGCTTGGCCCGGCGTTTTTTTGTTCTGCGAATGACCGGATTACTCGGCTGCTTCGCCCGACTGCGACATGTCCAGAAGCATCGCATCTGCGCTCGCCGCATTCGAAGCCTTGCGGCGTTCATCGAGGATGAGATCGTCGCGTGCGGTCGCAATGCGGCGGATCTGGTTCATCGTGCCGCCGGTACCGGCCGGGATTAGACGGCCGACGATGACGTTTTCCTTGAGACCCTGAAGCGTGTCGATCTTGCCGGCGACGGATGCTTCGGTCAGCACCTTGGTCGTCTCCTGGAAGGAGGCCGCCGAGATGAAGGACGGGGTCTGCAACGACGCCTTGGTGATGCCGAGCAGGACCGGTTCCCCGGTTGCGGGTTCCTTGCCTTCCTCGATCAGGCGCGCATTGACCTCTTCCAGTTCGATCCGGTCGACATTGTCACCCGCGATATACTGGGTGTCACCGGAATGCGTGATCTCCACCTTCTGCAGCATCTGGCGAACGATCACCTCGATGTGCTTGTCGTTGATCAACACGCCCTGAAGCCGGTAGACCTCCTGTACTTCGTCGACAAGATAGGAGGCAAGCGCCTCCACGCCCTTGACCGCCAGGATATCGTGCGGCGCCGGATTGCCGTCGAGCACATATTCGCCCTGTTCGATCGTGTCGCCGTCCTGCAGGTGGAACGGACGCCCCTTCGGAATGAGGTATTCCGCCGGCTCCTGCGTTTCGTCATGCGGCTCGATGATGATGCGACGCTTGTTCTTGTAGTCGCGACCGTAACGGATCGTGCCGTCGATTTCCGCGATGACGGCGTGATCCTTCGGACGACGAGCCTCGAACAGCTCGGCCACACGCGGCAGACCACCGGTGATGTCCTTGGTCTTGGCGCTTTCCATCGGAACACGCGCGATCACGTCGCCCGGCTTCACCTGCGAACCCGGCTCGACGGAAAGAATCGCATCGACCGAGAGCATGAAGCGCGCATCGCCGCCCCTCATGAGCTTCGCCACCTTGCCGTTCTTGTCGAGCACGGTGATCGCCGGCTTGAGATCGGCGCCACGCGGCGTCGAACGCCAGTCGATGACCATACGCTTGGTGATGCCGGTGGATTCGTCCGCGGACTCCTGGACCGACAGACCGTCGACCATGTCCTCGAACTGCACCGTACCCTCGACTTCCGTCATGATCGGGCGGGTATAGGGATCCCACTCGGCCATACGCTGACCGCGCTTCACCTTGTCGCCGTCGTCGACCATGATCTTCGAGCCGTAGGTCACGCGCTGCGTCGAACGCTCCTCGCCCTTCTCGTCGCGAATGATGATGGCCATGTTACGGCCCATCGCGATGTTAGCGCCGTCCGAGTTGCGCACAACGTTGCGGTTGCGGATCTCGATCGTGCCCTCATAGGACGCTTCCAGGAAGGACTGGTCGACGACCTGCGCCGTGCCGCCCATGTGGAAGGTACGCATGGTGAGCTGCGTGCCCGGCTCGCCGATCGACTGGGCCGCGATAACGCCGACCGCTTCACCCATGTTGACGGGCGTACCGCGCGCCAGGTCGCGTCCGTAGCAGACGCCGCAGACACCGGACTGCAATTCGCAGGTCAGCGCCGAGCGGATCTTCACGGTCTGGATGCCGGCTTCCTCGATGAGATCGACGTCCTTCTCCTCGACCATGCGTCCAGCCGGAACGATCACCTCTTCCGTACCCGGATGGACGATGTCCTCCAGGACGGTACGGCCAAGAATACGCTGACCGATCGAAGCAACGATCTGACCCGCATCGACGATCGGGGACATGGTGAGCCCCTTGTCGGTGCCGCAATCCTGCTGCGTGATGATGCAGTCCTGCGCCACGTCGACGAGGCGACGGGTCAGGTAACCGGAGTTTGCCGTCTTCAACGCCGTATCCGCGAGGCCCTTGCGGGCGCCGTGGGTGGAGTTGAAGTACTCGTTCACCGAAAGGCCTTCCTTGAAGTTCGAGATGATCGGCGTCTCGATGATGGAGCCGTCCGGCTTGGCCATAAGGCCGCGCATGCCGGCAAGCTGCTTCATCTGCCGGGTCGAACCACGCGCACCGGACCGAGCCATCATGTAGATGGAGTTCATCTGCTTCTGGCGACCGTCTTCCTCGAACTGGACAGCCTGAATTCCGGCCATCATCTCTTCGGTCAGCTTGTCGTCGCAACGCGCCCAGGCATCGACAACTTTGTTGTACTTCTCACCGAAGGTGATCAGGCCGTCATTGTACTGCTGCTCGTATTCCTTCGCGATCTTGTCGGTTTCCGCGACGATACCGGTCTTGGATTCCGGGATGACCATGTCGTCCTTGCCGAACGAGATGCCCGCACGGCAGGCATGTCCGAAGCCGAGCGCCATGATGCGGTCCGCGAAGATCACGGTCTCTTTCTGGCCGCAGTGACGGTAAACGACGTCGAGCATCTTGGAGATGTTCTTCTTCGTCATTTCCGTGTTGCAGGTTTCGAACGGCACCTTGGCCTGACGCGGCAGCAATTCGCCGATGATCATGCGGCCCGGAGTCGTTTCGTAGATCTTCGAGACCGGATTGCCGTCCTCGTCGACCGTCTTGAAGCGGCCCTTGATCTTGGTGTGCAGCGTGACGACCTTCGTCTCCAGCGCATGGTGCAGTTCGCCCATGTCGGAGAAAACCATCCCCTGCCCCGGCTCGTTCTCCGCCACGATCGACAGGTAATAGAGGCCAAGAACCATGTCCTGCGACGGCACGATGATCGGCTGGCCGTTCGCGGGATGCAGGATGTTGTTGGTCGACATCATCAGGACGCGCGCTTCCAGCTGCGCTTCGAGCGACAGCGGAACGTGAACGGCCATCTGGTCGCCGTCGAAGTCGGCGTTGAACGCGGTGCAGACCAGCGGGTGAAGCTGGATCGCCTTGCCCTCGATCAGCACAGGCTCGAATGCCTGGATACCGAGACGGTGCAGCGTCGGAGCGCGGTTGAGAAGCACCGGATGCTCGCGGATCACCTCGTCCAGGATATCCCAGACTTCCGGCTTTTCCTTCTCGACCAGCTTCTTCGCCTGCTTGACCGTGGACGAATAGCCCTTGGCGTCGAGGCGCGCGTAGATGAACGGCTTGAACAGTTCGAGCGCCATCTTCTTCGGAAGGCCGCACTGGTGCAGCTTGAGTTCCGGACCGGTCACGATGACCGAACGGCCGGAATAGTCGACGCGCTTGCCGAGCAGGTTTTGGCGGAAGCGGCCCTGCTTGCCCTTGAGCATGTCCGATAGCGACTTCAGCGGACGCTTGTTGGCGCCCGTGATGACGCGGCCACGGCGGCCATTGTCGAACAATGCGTCGACGGCCTCCTGCAGCATGCGCTTCTCGTTGCGGATGATGATCCCCGGCGCGCGCAATTCCATAAGCCGCTTCAGGCGGTTGTTACGGTTGATCACGCGGCGGTAGAGGTCGTTCAGGTCCGACGTCGCGAACCGGCCGCCATCGAGCGGAACCAGCGGACGCAGGTCCGGCGGGATCACCGGGATGACCTTCATGATCATCCACTCGGGACGGTTCTGCGAGTCGATGAAGTTCTCGACGACCTTCAGACGCTTCATGAGCTTCTTCTGCTTGAGGTCGGAGGTCGTGGTTTCCAGTTCCTCGCGCAGTTCGTTGGCGATCTTCGGCAGATCCATGGCGCCCAGGATTTCCTGGATCGCCTCGGCACCGATCATCGCCGTGAACTGGTCCTCGCCGAACTCGTCGACGGCCATCATGTATTCTTCCTCGGAGAGGAGCTGGAACTCCTTCAGCGTGGTCAGGCCCGGTTCGGTGACGATGTAATTCTCGAAATAGAGGACGCGCTCGATATCCTTCAGCGTCATGTCGAGCAGCGTGCCGATGCGCGACGGAAGAGACTTCAGGAACCAGATGTGGGCGACCGGAGCGGCCAGCTCGATATGGCCCATGCGCTCGCGGCGCACGCGCGAAAGCGTGACCTCGACACCGCATTTTTCGCAGATGATGCCCTTGTACTTCATCCGCTTGTATTTGCCGCACAGGCACTCGTAGTCCTTGATCGGACCGAAGATGCGCGCGCAGAAAAGACCGTCACGTTCCGGCTTGAACGTACGGTAGTTGATCGTTTCGGGCTTCTTGATCTCGCCGAACGACCAGGAAAGGATCTTCTCCGGGCTCGCTATCGAGATCCGGATGGCATCAAAATTCTGGACGGGAGCCTGAGGATTGAAAAGATTTGCAACCTCTTGGTTCATGCCGTTCTCCTTGGGGGTCGACCCCGGTTCCTATGCGCGGACTGGCTTGTCCGCTGTGTAATCTCAAATACCGGCCAAACGATGATCGACGCTGGCCCACGCGCTATGGCGACCGCCGGACATTTCATGCCCGGCGGCCCTGCAATTACTCCGCGGCGTCCGGAAGCGCCTGCATCTCGTCGTCCTGGTTGGCGACACGCGTGGAATCCAGCTCCACGTTGAGACCGAGCGACCGCATCTCCTTGACGAGCACGTTGAAGCTCTCCGGGATACCTGCCTCGAACGTGTCGTCTCCGCGTACGATCGCCTCGTAGACTTTCGTGCGGCCGGCCACGTCGTCCGACTTCACTGTCAGCATCTCCTGCAGCGTGTAGGCTGCGCCGTATGCTTCCAGTGCCCAGACCTCCATCTCGCCGAAGCGCTGACCGCCGAACTGCGCTTTTCCGCCCAGCGGCTGCTGGGTAACCAGAGAGTACGGACCGATCGAGCGTGCGTGGATCTTGTCATCGACAAGATGGTGCAGCTTCAGCATGTAGATGTAGCCGACGGTGACCTGACGGTCGAACGGCTCGCCGGTACGCCCGTCATAGAGCGTCGACTGTGCCGATTCCTTCAGCCCGGCATCGGCCAGCATCTTGTTGATGTCGGCCTCGACCGCCCCGTCGAAGACAGGCGTCGCGATGGAAACGCCGCGCTCGAACTGCTTGGCGATCTCGAGAACGCCGTCGTCGTCGAGCTTGGCCACCGGTTCGTTGCGGTCGTTCGCCGGGATCAGGTCCGTCAGCGTCTCGCGGATCGGCGTTACATTGCCGTTCTCGCGATAGGCTTCCATCATCTCGCCGATCTTGCGACCCATGCCCGCACAGGCCCAGCCGAGGTGCGTTTCAAGAATCTGACCGACATTCATGCGGCTCGGAACGCCGAGCGGATTGAGCACGATATCGGCATGCGTCCCGTCTTCCAGGAACGGCATGTCCTCGATCGGCAGGATCCGCGATACGACACCCTTGTTGCCGTGACGGCCGGCCATTTTGTCGCCCGGCTGGATCTTGCGCTTCACCGCGACGAAGACCTTGACCATCTTCATCACGCCGGGCGGCATCTCGTCGCCGCGCTGCACCTTCTCGACCTTGTCCATGAAGCGCTGTTCAAGACGCTTCTTGGAATCGTCGTACTGGTTGCGAAGCTGCTCGAGATTGTCCTGGCGCTTCTCGTCCGTGACGGCGAACTGCCACCACTGCGAACGCGGATAGTTGTCCAGAACCTCGGCATTCAGCGTAGCGCCTTTCTTGAAGCCCTTCGGACCGGCGATGGTCTCCTGGCCTTCCAGCATTTCCGCGAGACGGCCGAACGTGTTGCGATCGAGGATCGCCTGTTCGTCGTCGCGGTCCTTCGCCAGACGTTCGATTTCCTCGCGCTCGATCGCCATCGCACGCTCGTCTTTTTCGACGCCGTGACGATTGAAGACACGCACTTCGACGACCGTGCCGAAAGCGCCGGGCGGCATACGCATGGAGGTGTCACGCACATCCGATGCCTTCTCGCCGAAGATGGCGCGCAGTAGCTTTTCCTCCGGCGTCATCGGGCTTTCACCCTTCGGCGTGATCTTGCCGACCAGAATGTCTCCCGGGCCGACTTCGGCACCGATGTAGACGATACCGGCTTCATCGAGGTTCTTCAGCGCTTCTTCCGAAACGTTCGGAATGTCGCGCGTGATCTCTTCCGGTCCGAGCTTCGTGTCACGCGCGCTCACCTCGAATTCCTCGAGGTGGATGGAGGTGAACACGTCGTCACGGACGATCTTCTCGGAGAGAAGGATCGAGTCCTCGTAGTTGTAGCCGTTCCAGGGCATGAACGCGACGAGCACGTTCCGGCCGAGCGCCAGATCGCCCAGATCGGTCGACGGACCGTCGGCGATGATATCGCCCTTGCCGATCACGTCGCCAACACGCACCAGCGGACGCTGGTTGATGCAGGTCGACTGGTTGGAGCGCTGGAACTTCTGCAGACGGTAGATGTCGACACCCGATTTGGAGGCATCGAGATCTTCCGTGGCGCGGATGACGATACGCATCGCGTCGACCTGGTCGACGATGCCGGCGCGGCGCGCGCCGATGGCGGCGCCGGAGTCGCGAGCCACGATCGGCTCCATGCCGGTGCCGACAAACGGCGCCTCGGCGCGCACCAGCGGTACGGCCTGACGCTGCATGTTCGAGCCCATGAGGGCGCGGTTGGCGTCATCGTTTTCCAGGAACGGAATGAGCGCCGCGGCGACCGAAACGAGCTGCTTCGGCGACACGTCCATCAGATCGACCTGCTCACGCGGTGTGAGCATGACGTCGCCGGCATGACGGCAGATGACGAACTCTGAAACGAAAGCGCCATCATCGCCGATCTCGGCATTGGCCTGAGCGACGTGGTGCTTCGCTTCTTCCATGGCCGACAGATAGACGACCTCGTCGGTCACCTTGCCGTCGACGATGCGGCGATACGGGCTTTCGATGAAGCCGTATTTGTTGACGCGCGCAAAGGTAGCCAGCGAGTTGATCAGACCGATGTTCGGGCCTTCCGGCGTTTCAATCGGGCAGATACGGCCGTAGTGGGTCGGGTGGACGTCGCGAACCTCGAAGCCCGCACGCTCACGCGTCAGACCGCCCGGTCCAAGCGCCGACAGGCGACGCTTGTGGGTGATCTCGGACAGCGGGTTGGTCTGGTCCATGAACTGCGAAAGCTGCGAAGAACCGAAGAACTCGCGAACGGCGGCGGCCGCCGGCTTCGCGTTGATCAGGTCCTGCGGCATGACCGTGTCGATCTCGATCGAGGACATACGTTCCTTGATCGCCCGCTCCATGCGAAGCAGGCCGACGCGGTACTGGTTTTCCATCAGCTCGCCGACCGAACGGACCCGGCGGTTGCCGAGGTTGTCGATGTCGTCGATTTCGCCCTTGCCGTCACGCAGATCGAGCAGCGTGCGCAGGACCTCCATGATGTCTTCCTTGCGCAGAACGCGCACGGTGTCCTCGACGTCGAGCCCAAGACGCATGTTCATCTTCACGCGGCCGACCGAGGAGAGGTCGTAGCGCTCGGAATCGAAGAACAGCGACTGGAACATGGCTTCCGCCGTTTCCATCGTCGGCGGCTCGCCCGGACGCATTACGCGATAGATGTCGAACAGCGCATCCTGCTGGCTCTCGTTCTTGTCGGCGGCCAGCGTGTTGCGGATATAGGCGCCGACATTCACGTGGTCGATGTCGAGGATACTGAACGACTCGTGACCCGACTCCAGCAGAACCTGGATGGTCTTTTCATCGATCTCGTCGCCGGCTTCCAGATAGATCTCGCCGGTTTCGAAATTGACGACATCCTCGGCAAGATACATGCCGTACATCTCTTCGTCGGTTGCGCGAAGAGCGGTCACGCCCTTTTCCGCAATCTGACGGGCCTGACGGGCGGTGAGCTTCTTGCCGGACTCGAGCACGACTTCGCCGTTGTCGGCGTCGATCAGGTCACGGGTGACCTTCATGCCTTTCATGCGGTCCGCGGAAAACGGCACGCGCCAGCCCTCGCCGTCGCGCTTGTATTCGACGGCGTTATAATAGGTGTCGAGAATTTCCTCGGCATCCAGGCCAAGCGCCATCAGCAGCGACGTGACCGGAATCTTGCGGCGGCGGTCGATACGCGCGTAAACGAGGTCCTTGGCGTCGAATTCGATGTCGAGCCAGGAACCACGATAAGGGATCACGCGGGCGGCGAAGAGAAGCTTGCCGGAGGCATGCGTCTTGCCCTTGTCATGATCGAAGAAGACGCCCGGTGACCGATGCATCTGCGAAACGATCACGCGCTCGGTCCCGTTGACGATGAAGGTGCCGTTGTCGGTCATGAGCGGCATATCGCCCATGTAGACATCCTGCTCCTTGATGTCCTTGATCGACTTCGCATCGGTGTCTTCGTCGATATCGAACACGATCAGGCGCAGCGTCACCTTGAGCGGCGCCGAATAGGTCAGGTCGCGCTGGCGGCATTCTTCCACGTCGAATTTCGGCGCTTCGAATTCATAGCGAACGAATTCCAGCATGGAGGCGCCGGAAAAGTCCGAAATCGGGAAAACCGACTTGAAGGCAGCCTGCAGGCCTTCGTCGGTCCGGCCACCGGCCGGTTCGTCGACCATCAGAAACTGGTCGTAGGATGCTTTCTGAACCTCGATCAGGTTCGGCATTTCGGCAACATCCGGGATGTGTCCGAAAAACTTTCTTACTCGTCTGCGTCCGTTGAAGGTACTGGACTGAGCCATTGCCGCTCCTCATTGTCTGCCCTGCCGGGCCTGCCGAATAAAGCTCCGCCGTCGCGGAGGACCTTGTAGAAAGAGCGAAGACCCATGCGCCCGGCCTTCCAGCTCTTGAAACGGTAAAAACCCGTTTCCGGAAACCGCTCGCGGCGGCCTCGGGAAAAGGGTTCACGCAACAACGATGCGGCGGACGGAGCTTGTCCGCCCGCCGCAGTCGATACTTACTTCATCGACGCTTTCGCGCCGGCTTCCGTCAGCTTCTTGACGATCTCTTCGGCTTCGCCCTTGGAGATCGCTTCCTTCACGGCCTTCGGAGCGCCTTCGACCAGGTCCTTGGCTTCCTTGAGGCCGAGACCGGTGATGCCGCGGACTTCCTTGATCACGTTGATCTTCTGAGCGCCGGCTTCTTCGAGGATGACGTCGAATTCGGTCTTTTCCTCAGCAGCGGCAGCTTCGCCAGCACCACCGGCAGCGGCAGCAACCGCGACCGGAGCAGCGGCGGAAACGCCCCACTTTTCTTCGAGCATTTTCGACAGCTCAGCAGCCTCGAGCACAGTCAGGCTCGACAGGTCTTCGACGATTTTTGCGAGATCAGCCATTTTACGTTTTCCTTGGTTTGATCAGGTTCGAACTAAGATTGGGTTGAGTGATGAAGACAGCCTATGCCGCCTCGTCCTTCTGGGCATATGCGTTGAAAACGCGGGCAAGATTACCTGCCGGTGCGTTGACAACCTGAGCGATGCGCGTCGCCGGCGTGGAGATCATGCCGACAATCTTGGCGCGCAGTTCATCCAGCGACGGCAGGTCGGCAAGAGCCTTCACACCGTTAGCATCCAGAACAGTCGCTCCGAGCGTACCGCCAAGCAGAACGAGCTTGTCGTTCGACTTGGCGAATTCACTCGCGATTTTGGGAGCCGTGACCGGATCACTCGCATAAGCGATCACCGTCTGACCTGTGAACAGGTCGGACATTCCTTCGGCTTCCGTGCCCTTGAGAGCGATTTTGGCAAGACGGTTCTTCGCGACTTTCACGGTTCCGCCCGCTTCACGCATCTTGGAGCGAAGTTCGCCCATCTGCGCAACGGTAAGACCCGTGTAGTGGGCCACGACAACCGAGCCGGCTTCATTGAAGACGGTATTCAGCTGCGTGACGAATTCGCGTTTTTCCGCTCTATCCACTGCGTCTCTCCAATTTGCAGACGATATCCGAAGATATTGCCCGCTGTTGCCTTTGCCGCCAGGAGACCTTTTGGGACCACCCGACGACGTTCGAGGATCCTGCCCCCTTACGCCGGTCTTGCGATCACGGCACAAGGCAATACGTTCGAACCCGCGAACCGCGGCCTTTCGGCCTAAAATCCTTTGGGCCCTTCGCGTCTCATGCAGGCTCGTGGGAATTAAGGCGAGCCACCTGCAATCTCGGACAGGGACCGGGCTTGTGGCCCGACTTTCCCGACCGGCGAACCGGGCGGGAAATCTTTGCGGGACAATCGCGTGAAGCGATGCCCCGAAACTTCAGATCACGCTTCGACGGACAACGTCGACGGATCAACCTTCACACCGGGGCCCATCGTCGAGGAAACGGCGACGCGCTTCAGATAGGTGCCCTTGGCGCCCGACGGCTTGGCCTTGTTGACCGCATCGGTGAAGGCGCGGATGTTTTCCTCGAGCGCCTTGGCGTCGAAGGAAGCCTTGCCGACGCCGGCATGCACGATGCCCGCCTTCTCGACGCGGAACTCGACAGCACCGCCCTTGGAAGCCTGGACCGCTGACGTGACATCAGGGGTCACGGTACCGACCTTCGGGTTCGGCATCATGCCGCGCGGGCCGAGCACCTTGCCCAGACGACCGACCAGCGGCATCATGTCCGGCGTGGCGATGCAGCGATCGAAATCGATCGTGCCGCCCTGGACGATCTCAACGAGATCCTCTGCGCCAACGATATCCGCGCCGGCAGCCTTGGCTTCTTCAGCCTTGTCGCCACGCGCGAAAACCGCGACGCGGACCGAACGGCCGGTGCCATTCGGCAGGTTGACCACACCGCGAACCATCTGGTCCGCATGGCGGGGATCGACACCGAGATTCATGGCCACTTCGACGGTCTCGTCGAATTTAGCCTTGGCGCGATCCTTGACGAGGCCGACAGCCTCGCTCAGGTCATAAAGCTTGTTGCGATCGATACCGTCGCGAACCTGCTGGGTGCGCTTGCCAATCTTAGCCATCGACTCAGCCCTCCACTTCCAGGCCCATCGCGCGGGCGGAGCCTTCGATCATGCGCACAGCCGCATCGACATCGGCAGCATTCATGTCCTTCATCTTCATTTCGGCGATCTCGCGAACCTTGTCGCGGCCGATCTTGCCGCAAACCGACTTGCCGGGCTCCTTGGAGCCGGACTTCAGCTTCGCTGCCTTCTTGAGAAGGTAGGATGCCGGCGGCGTCTTGGTTTTGAAGGTGAACGACTTGTCCTGGTAATAGGTAATCGTCGTCGGGATCGGGGATCCCTTTTCCATTTCCTGCGTGGCGGCATTGAACGCCTTGCAGAATTCCATGATGTTGATGCCGCGCTGACCGAGCGCAGGACCGATCGGCGGCGACGGCGTGGCCGACCCTGCCGGGACCTGGAGCTTCAGCTGGCCTGCAATCTTCTTAGCCATTGTCTACTCTCTTGTTTCATCGTGCCGGCGAACCGGCGGTTCAAAGAGTTGGTGGTGCGATCCGGCATCCGGCTGAGATGCCCTTTCTCCCACCGCTCATGCGGCTTGCGCCGCCTCGATCAGCCCTTTTCGACCTGACCGAATTCCAGCTCGACCGGGGTTGCCCGACCGAAAATCGAAACTTCGACCTTGAGGCGCGAGCGCTCCTCGTCAACTTCCTGCACAGTGCCGTTGAACGACGCGAACGGACCGTCGGAAACGCGAACCTGCTCGCCGACCTCGAAAGAGACGGAGGGCTTCGGCCGCTCGACGCCTTCCTGGATCTGGCCGAGAATCTGGTCGGCTTCGCGGTCCGTGATCGGAACCGGCTTGTTGTCGGAACCGAGGAAGCCGGTCACTTTCGGCGTGTTCTTGATCAGGTGGAACACATCGTCGGTCAGGTTGGCCCGCACCATCACGTAGCCCGGGAAGAACTTGCGCTCGGCATCCACCTTGCGCCCGCGACGCACCTCGATCACCTTCTCGGTCGGCACGAGTATTTGCTCGAAACGATCCCAAAGCCCCTTCGCCTTGGCCGCTTCCTCAATGGATTCAGCGACCTTCTTTTCGAAGTTCGAATATGCGTGAACAATATACCAGCGAGCAGGCATGTAACGTTTGGTCCGTAAAACTGATTAGCCCACCGACCCGAAGACGAAGTCGAAACCCCATCCATAAATCTGGTCGACGGTGAAAAAGAAAATTGAGGCAAGCATGACCATCGCCAGCACCATGATCGTCGAGATCATGGTTTCGCGGCGCGAGGGCCACGTGACTTTAGCCGTTTCTGAGCGAACTTGCTGCAGAAAGGTGAAAGGGTTGGTCATTGCCATGGCGTCCATTCCAGTGCGCGGCTAGAGACCGCGCGGCGTTCGTTTGTTTCACGGCGACTGACGAGAGGCAAAAAAGGGCGCTCGAAGCGAAACACGCCTCTCGCACCATCGTCAACTTTCCATGAGTGCGCACCCGTCCGCCCGGGACAATACCAGCGCACTGCGCCACCTACAGCCGATTCCCGTCAAAATCAAGGGGTCCTCCTGAGAAAATCCCCCCAGTGACAAGAAATCACGGGACGCAATCCACGAAATATCAGTCATCCGTTGCACGCATGTATTCACTGTCGCGCTCAAGCGCAAGTCGCGTGCGTACGCTGTCGCCATCGTATCCGAACTCTTCGAGGGCCCTACCCGCGAGCTGCAAGCCGGCCTCGACAGCTTCCGGAATGACGAAATCCGCGCCCGCCTGCATGAGCTCCTGCGCATGCGCCCGGTCGCGGGCGCGCGCGAAAATCGGCGTACCCGGCGTGAGCTTGCGAAATTCCCGCACCATCGCGCTGGCACTTGCGCGATCGTCCACGGTAACGACAAGCATCGCCGCACCACGCGCACCGGCGCGCTCCAGGATCTCCGCCCGCGCCGCATCGCCGTAGTAAACCTTGCGCCCGTCACGCCTGCGCTCCGAGACAAGCGTCGCGTGACTGTCGAGCGCAACGAGATCGACATCCTCGCTGTCGAGAATGCGGGCGATCGCATGACCGACCCGGCCAAAACCCGCCACGATGACGTGGCCTTCAAGGTCGGAATAGTCCGATACGGTTGGTGCGTCTGGCGGCGGCTTTGCCGCCCTCTGACCCAGCACCTCGCCGAGACGCCCGGTCAGGGGCGTCAGCACCATCGATAGACCCGCAATCGCCGCGATCACGACACCATGCGCGGGATCGACCACGCGCGTTGCAGTCGCCACACCGAGCACGACGAATGCGAATTCGCCGGCCGGCGCGAGCAGCCCGGCCACCTCATACGCCTTTGCACGGTTTTTCGTGACGACCTGGATCGCGAGCGCCGCCGCCGCACTCTTGACCGCGAGAAGAATGACAATTCCGCCGATAACGACAGGCAGATTTGCGAGGATGATGGACGGGTTGAGCCCCATGCCAACCGTCATGAAAAAGAGGCCGAGGAAAAGCCCCTTGAATGGCTCCAGATCGACCTCGATCTGATGCTTGAACTCCGTCTCGCCGACCATCAGGCCAGCAAGAAAGGCGCCGAGCGCCAGCGACAGGCCGGCGCCAGCGGTAATCGCGGCCGCGCCGATCACGGTCAGAAGGGTCAGCGCCATCAGGAGATCGCGTCCGCCGGCCGCCGCGGCGCCATGGAAAATCCGCCGCAGAAGGAAGCGACCGATCAGGTAAATCGACAATATCGCGACCGTGCCCTGAATCAGCGCGGTCAGGATGACGGTGGTGACGCTGCCGCCGGAATCACCGCCCGCAAAGCCGACGAAGATCAGGATCGGCGCGACGAGAAGATCCTGGAAGAGAAGAACGCCGATCGTCGCCCGGCCGACAGGCGCGGCAATTCGATGCTGATCGATGAGAAGCTGCGATACGATCGCCGTCGAGGACAGGGCGAGCGCGAGACCGGCCGTCAGCGCTCCAGCGCCGCCAGCCCCCGCGAAGTAGGCCAGCAGCGTGAGCGGAACCGCGCTCAATCCGACCTGCAGGCTGCCCGCGCCGAAAACGAGATGGCGCAGACCCCACAATTTCTCGAATGAAAATTCCAGCCCGAGCATGAAGAGCAGGAACAGGACGCCGAGTTCGGCGAACTGCTCCGTCGCTTCCGGCTCCGTGATCGTAAAGTGCCCGAGCAGCGGCCAGTTGTCGGCGAACGCCCCGAAGCCGTGCGGTCCGAGCGCCGCACCGGCCAGCACGAAACCAACGATGATCGGCAGATGCAGCCTGCGGAACAGGGGCACGATGATGCCGGCAGCAAACAGGAAGACAAGCGCGTCCTCCAGAAATACCGCCCCTTCCCCGTGATCCATCGCCTCGCTCCGACCAGCCTCGCCCGATCAAAAACGGACAGACTTAGCCAAGCAAGTCGCGCGCCATATTGAAAACGCACGCTAATCCGCGGGCCTGCGGAGGCATCCGGAAAAACGTGCCGAATTTTTAGGCTTGAAGTGGGACTGGCAGGGGCAGCAGGATTTGAACCCGCGACCTACGGTTTTGGAGACCGTCGCTCTACCAACTGAGCTATACCCCTAAGGCCGACGTCCTGATGGACAGGACGGCGGGTCTCATATTACGGCCCAACCGCCTTGTCCAGCCATTCGAGACAAAGGACGACTGATTTCTTCACGGGAGCTTGCCTGCCCGTGAAAGAGCAGTCGGATTATTCCGTCTCCATCACCTGATGGACCTCGACCACATTGCCTTCCGGATCGAGAAAGAAGATCTGGTGCCAGCTCGCCGTGGCGACACCGGCATAGTCGCTATAGGGAATCCCCTGCGCTTCCAGGTGCTTCTTGAAGGCCGCGATATCGTCCGTACGAAACGCCAGATGGCCGCGCTCCACCGGGTTGACCACGTTACCGGTCCTGAACCCGAGACCGAGATCCTTCTGGGCCAGATGCATCTGCATGTCGCCGTCACCGAGAAACGCGACGTCGCCACTGTAACCGCGCTGCATTTCACGCACCGGAAGATCGTCCGCCTGCTCACCCAACCCCATGACATCCGCATAGAAGCGGCGCAGCCGGTCGACGTCGTCCGTCACGTAATTGACGTGATGCAGCCAGACTTTCATGGCGGCTTCCTCCCTCACCTCAGGTTCCCGAAGTTGCCTACCACCGAACACAAGGCCTCGCCAGCGCGAGCAAGGCAATCCCGGACGAAACGAAAAAGGCGGGCCGAAGCCCGCCTTCTAATCATGCGATCAACGAGATCGATTACTCAATGATCTTCGCGACGATGCCGGCACCGACGGTGCGGCCGCCTTCGCGGATAGCGAAGCGCAGGCGGTCTTCCATCGCGATCGGCACGATCAGCTCGACATTCATCTCGGCATTGTCGCCCGGCATCACCATCTCGGTGCCTTCCGGAAGCGTCACCTCACCCGTCACGTCCGTCGTGCGGAAGTAGAACTGCGGACGGTACTTGTTGAAGAACGGCGTATGACGGCCACCCTCTTCCTTCGTCAGGATGTAGGCTTCCGCAACGAACTTCGTGTGCGGCGTCACCGAACCCGGCTTGCACAGCACCTGGCCGCGCTCAACGCCCTCACGGTCGATACCGCGGATCAGCGCACCGATGTTGTCGCCGGCCTGGCCCTGGTCCAGAAGCTTGCGGAACATCTCGACGCCGGTCACCGTCGTCTTCTTCGTGTCGCGGATGCCGACGATCTCGACTTCTTCACCGACATTGATCACGCCGCGCTCGACGCGACCCGTCACAACCGTGCCACGGCCCGAGATCGAGAACACGTCCTCGATCGGCATCAGGAACGGCTGGTCGACCGGACGCTCGGGCGTCGGGATGTACTCGTCGACGGCGGCCATCAGCTCGCGGATCGCGTCTTCGCCGATCTTCTTGTCGCTGTCTTCGAGAGCGGCAAGCGCCGAACCCTTGATCACCGGAATGTCGTCGCCCGGGAACTCGTAGGACGAAAGCAGTTCGCGCACTTCCATCTCGACGAGCTCGAGCAGCTCCTCGTCATCGACCTGGTCGACCTTGTTGAGGAACACCACAACAGCCGGAACACCGACCTGGCGGGCCAGAAGGATGTGCTCGCGCGTCTGCGGCATCGGGCCATCAGCGGCCGAGCACACCAGGATCGCACCATCCATCTGCGCGGCGCCCGTGATCATGTTCTTCACATAGTCGGCGTGGCCCGGGCAGTCGACGTGGGCGTAGTGGCGTGCATCCGTCTCGTACTCGACATGCGCCGTCGAGATCGTGATGCCGCGCGCCTTCTCTTCCGGCGCAGCGTCGATCTGGTCATACGCCTTGAAGTCACCGAAATACTTCGTGATCGCTGCCGTCAAAGACGTCTTGCCGTGGTCAACGTGACCAATCGTGCCGATGTTCACGTGAGGCTTCGTGCGCTCAAACTTACCCTTCGCCATGTACCTTTTCCTGTATAACTGGGTGGCTTAACATGGGAGCCCATGTTTGGGCGGGGGACATAAGGCTTAAAACCGTTATTCGCAAGGCCAAATCGCCGGATGGCGTGGCGGCGATGGCAATCATCCGCGAGGACTGGAGCGGGTGAAGGGAATCGAACCCTCGTCGTAAGCTTGGGAAGCTTCTGCTCTGCCATTGAGCTACACCCGCCGCGACGATACTGATATCCGGCTTCGCGCCGATTTGACAACTGCAATTTGCGGTCAGGCGGCGCCCGCGTTCGACAGCACGGATTGAAATGGTTCAATCCTGGCGGGGAAAACACTCTTTGCGCCAACCCGACGGGTGAAACTGTCCGGATCCGCATATGGGAGGAAGGCAATGATCGAGACCTGGCGGGAAGCCGTGGTGGAATCCGCGGCATTCTATGTCGGATGGGGCGGACTGCTCATCGGCATCGTGTTCGGTTACCTCGTCTATGTGACCAATTTCTGCACGATGGGTTCCATCTCGGACATCCTGTCCTTCGGCAGTTACAACCGGTTCCGCGCCTGGCTGCTGGCATGCGCCGTCGCGATCCTCGGGGTCGCGGGAATCGAGGCGCTGGGCGTCGCCGACACTGCCGATTCGATGTATCAGACGACGAACCTCGCCTGGCTGGCGAATGTCGTCGGCGGGCTCCTGTTCGGATTCGGCATGGTGTTTGCCGGCGGCTGCATCAGCCGAAATCTCGTCCGGGCCGGCGGCGGCGACCTGCGGTCGATCGTCGTGCTGATGATCACCGGCATCTTCGCCTTCATGACGATCGGCGGCATTATCGGTCCGCTGCGCGTCGCGCTGTTCGACCCCGCCACCGTCGATCTCGCGCAATCCGGCATGGAAAGCCAGCGCATCGGAGAAGCGGTCTCGGTCATGTCGGGCATTCCGCTGGAAACCGCGAAACTGGCGAGTGTCATCGTCATCGCGGGCGCGTTCCTGATCTATTGCTTCATGGACAAGGATTTTAGGTCTTCGGGCCGCGATCTCGTCGCCGGATTCGGCATCGGCCTGTGCATCGTCGCCGGCTGGTTTCTCACCGGTCTCGCAGCCGACGAATTCGCCGATATCCCGGTGCAGCTGATCTCGCTATCCTATGTGCGGCCCGCCGGCGACAGCATCGACTATCTCATGCGCTACACCGCGCTCGGACCGCCCGGATTCGGCATCGTGACGACCGCCGGCGCGTTGATGGGCGGCTTTCTCGGCGCGACCGTATCGGGTCGCCTCGGCCTGACGAGTTTTGCCGACCCTGCGGATTCGGTGCGCAACATGTTCGGCGCCGCCCTGATGGGAATCGGCGGCGTTCTTGCGCTCGGCTGTACCGTCGGCCAGGCACTGACCGGATTCTCGACGCTGGCGATTGGCTCGGCGATTACCTTCGCCGCGATCGTCATTGGCGGAATAGCCGGCGTCAAGACGATGGAACGGATCGCGTAGGAGGAATTTTCGGGGACTTGCCTGGAGCGGGTAGCGGGAATCGAACCCGCATATTCAGCTTGGAAGGCTGCTGCTCTACCATTGAGCTATACCCGCCCGCGGGTTGGTTGTGCCGGGCCAGTGGTGGAGGAGGTTGGATTCGAACCAACGTAGCCATAGGCAACGGATTTACAGTCCGTCCGTTTTAACCACTCACGCACTCCTCCAGAACTGGCGCCGGAGCACAACGGTCGCGAGACCGCGAGGCGCCTTATGGCGGGACCGGTTTTGACTGTCAACACGCCGCGCCGGTTTTTAGTGCCCAGATGTCGCTGTTTGAGATAGGCAATCGATTTGCGACAGCAAATCCGCTAAGGCGGGTCGCATGAATGACAAAAAAACCAGCGGCGGCGGCAAGGACGGGCACTATGCCCGGTTGCGCCGCGCCCACCGCGAAGCCAATCCGCTCCCCTCCTCCGACAATGTCGTCCTCTACGGTCTTCACACCGTCAGAGCGGCGATTCTCAATCCAGCGCGAAAACCGTTGCAACTGCTCGCGACACGAAACGCCCTCGCCCGCCTCGAACTCGCCGACGACACGCTCGCAAGGTGTCCGGTCGAAATCGTGGAACCGAAGGCAATCGACCGCCTGACCGGTGACGGCGCCGTGCACCAGGGTATCGCTCTCGAAACCCTGCCCCTGAAACCGAAACCGCTAACCGCGCTGGGCGACACCGACCTTGTTCTCGTGCTCGACCAGGTGACCGATCCGCACAACGTCGGCGCAATCTTGCGCTCGGCGGTGGCTTTCGGCGCGGGCGCGCTGGTAACGACCGCGCGCCACAGTCCGGTCGAATCAGGCGTACTCGCAAAGGCGGCGTCAGGCGCTCTGGAGCACATCGACCATATCGAGGTCCGCAACCTCGCAGAGGCACTGGAGACCTTGTCGCGATCCGGGTTCCAAACTGTCGGACTCGATTCGGAAGGTCCGGACATTCTCGAACAGACCGTATCCGGCGCAAAGATTGCCCTCGTACTCGGCGCAGAGGGAAAGGGACTGCGCCAGAAAACGCGCGAGACGGTGGACGCTCTCGCCCGCCTCGATATGCCGGGAGCGATCAAATCGCTCAACGTGTCGAATGCGACCGTCCTGTCGCTTTACGTCGCCCGGCACGCTATGGTCGAAAGCTGAGCAAGCCGACCCAATTTGGCCTGATTTGTGCCACAAAGGTCGCGCCGGACGCCTGAGGGGCGAAACAAACACGATTTTCCGATGGAAAGGTATTCATCATGAACAAGGCGGCGATGGCGGCACTGGCGGGGATCCTCGCTTTCACCACGGCCTGTACGACAATCGATCCGTTCACGGGTCAGCAGAAAGTTTCCAACACGGCGGGCGGAGCCGCGATCGGTGCCGGCGTCGGCGCACTCGCAGGCCTGGCTGCAGGCGGCGACGACCGCCGTAACGCGCTGATCGGCGCCGGTATCGGCGCGCTCGCGGGCGGCGCGGTCGGCAACTTCATGGACCGCCAGGAAGCCGAACTGCGCGCGCAGCTCGCCTCCACGGGCGTCTCCGTGACGCGCGTCGGCAACAACATCATCCTGAACATGCCGTCGAACATCACGTTCGCGACCGACCAGGATCAGGTGGTTCCGGCTTTCTACGCGACGCTCGATTCGGTCGCGCTTGTCCTCAAGAAGTACAACCAGACGCTGATCAACGTGTTCGGTCACACCGATTCCACCGGATCTGACGACTACAACCAGGCGCTGTCGCAGCGTCGTGCGAACTCGGTCGCCAATTACCTGGCCACACGCGGTGTCAGCCAGCAGCGCATGATCGCAACGGGTTACGGCGAAAGCCGGCCGGTGGCGGACAACTCTTCGGAATCCGGCCGCGCGCAGAACCGCCGCGTCGAAATCCAGATCGTTCCGCTCACCTGATCGGCACTTTCATCGAAGTTCGAAAAAGGCGGCCCTTGGGTCGCCTTTTTTCATTTCTCTTCGTCCAGTTCCCCGGCATCCCGCGCCCGCATCTCCTCGATATCGTCGGCGATCAATGCCAGATGCTGCTCGATCAGCGAAAGATTGGCGATCAGCCCGCAGACCAGCGCCGCGACAACGAGGCCGACAACGATACCGAGGCCCGCGCCGAAGGTCAGGTTCTCACCAACTCCATCGGCCCATCGATATCCGCCATAGCCGCACGCCAGGACGATAATTGCGGCCAGCGCCGGATTGAGCGTTTCGAGCAGCTCAGCGAGAAAACGGGAAAACCACATCACACGACCTCGTATCTGTCGAACCGGAGACTATCCGGTTCGACGGTCGGGACAAGAGGCAAATATGTGTCGGATGAAGCCGGCCGCCTCGGCTAAAAGACGACCCCGTCCATCAATTTGCGTGCCGTGCGCAACACGCCAGCCGAAACCAGTTCGCCCTTGTCGTCGAGCGTCGCGACCACCGAGAACTCGCCGGTCGGGTGTTCCACCGAGAGCGTCTTCGGATTGCCGTCGGGAATAGTCGCGATCTTCGCGGCCGGCCCCGATTTCAGCATGCAGGCCGTACCGACGCTGACCGCGCCGAGAACGCCGATCGCCTTGTGGCAGCGATGCGGAATGAAGGTGCGTGTCGAAACACAGCCGCCATTCTTCGCGGGGCTGACCATCGTCATCTTCGGAACCGACTTTTCCTTGACGTCGCCGAGATTCATCATCGGCCCGCAGGCAAGCCGGATCGCCTCCAGCTTCTCGCGCAACGACTCGTTGCCTTCCAGCTCTTCGGGCGTCTCGTCGCCGGTAATGCCCATGTCTTCCGCCGACATGACGACGCAGGGCATGCCATTGTCGATCATCGTCACCTCGACGCCCTCGACCGTATCGCTCTCATTGCCCGTCGGCAGCAGCGCGCCGCAGGTCGAGCCGGCCGTGTCCTCGAAGATGATCGGCTGCGGCGCGGAAGTGCCGGGCACGCCGTCAATGCTGGCGTCGCCTTCGTAACTCACCGCGCCGCCCGGCGTCGACACGGTGGCGATGGCCAGTTGCTCGGTGTTGACCATGAAGATCCGCACATCCGTCGTGCCGTCCTTGGCCTCGACCAGACCGCGCTCGATGGCAAAGGGGCCGACACCGGCGAGGATGTTGCCGCAATTCTGCGAATCCGAAACGATCGCCTGATCGACGAAGACCTGCAGGAACAGATAGTCGACATCGGCCCCTTTCCGGTCGGATTTGCTCACCACAGCGACCTTCGATGTCAGCGGATCGGACCCGCCCATGCCGTCGATCTGCCGCGGATCGGGCGAACCCATCATCCGCAGCAGAAAGGCGTCGCGCGCCGCCGTGTCGGCGGGCAGATCCTCGGCAAGGAAGTAGCCTCCCTTCGAGGTTCCTCCCCGCATCCACATGCAGCGCGTTCCGTCAGACATATTTCAGGCCTTTTTCCTTGAGGCGCTCGCGCATATTGTAGATGTCGAGGCCGAGTTCGCCCGCCTCGAAACGCGCGCGCTTCTCGGCTTCGTTCGCCTCGCGCGCCTGCGCCTTCTTCAAGACGTCGGCGGCTTCCTCTCGGCGCACCACGCAGACGCCGTCATCGTCGGCGACGATCACGTCACCCGGATTGACCAGTTCGCCCGCGCAGACCACCGGCACGTTGACCGAGCCCAGCGTCTCCTTGATCGTGCCTTGTGCGAAGACCGCCTTCGACCAGACCGGAAATTCCATCTCGGTCAGGTCGCGCGTGTCACGCACGCCGGCATCGATAATCAGGCCCTTGCAGCCGCGCACCTTCGCCGAAGTCGCCAGCAGGTCGCCGAAATATCCGGCGTCCGACGGCGATGTCGGCGCGAGAACGAGAATGTCGCCCGCCTTGATCTGCTCGATGGCGACATGGATCATCCAGTTGTCGCATGGCGGGGCGGAAATCGTCACCGCCGAGGCTGCGAGACGCGCGCCGGAATAGATCGGCCGCATATAGGCGGCGAGCAGGCCCTTGCGGCCTTGCGCCTCGTGGACCGTCGCCACGCCACATTCGCCGAGACCGTCGATGACAGCCTGGTCGGCACGCTCGATATTCTGGACGACGACGCCCTCTCCAACTGTAGAGCCAGCCATCAGAGTTCATCCACGGTGCGCGGGAAGATCGACTGGAAGCCTTCCGCGTATTTGCAGTCGCGGCCGCCGGCCTGCCCGCCGGAATTGCGCTTGAAATGGTTGGCGCGGTTCTCGGCGACATTCTTGTAAAAATGCCACAGGTGTTCCTGACCCTGCATGCACTGGATCGCCGCCCATTTCTTGTCCCAGACCTCGGTAATGTCGAGGAAAACGTCGGGCTTCCATTCCATCTGCTCGGTCTGGTGCGGCTCGAACAGGTAGAGCTGCGGCGCGCCGAGCACCTTCTGGCCCGGATTGTGGCCCCAGGCCTGCGCGATCATGCGGCAGGTCAGCGCGAAGTCGGTCGTGTACATGTGGTCCGTGTTGTACGGATCCCACTTGGAATGGCTCATCATGAAGGCCGGCTGCACGGCGCGGATGACATCGACCATGCGGTCCTGCGTCTCGCGGCCGAGATCAAGCGGATAATCGCCGACATCGAAGAACTGGATGTCGTGGACGTCGAGCGCCTTGGCGGCGTTCTCGGCTTCCTTGCGGCGCTCGGTCTTGACTGTCTCGAGCGTCATGCCTTCCTTTTTCCAGAGCTTGGCGCTTTCGCCGCGCTCGCCATAGGACAGGCAGACGACGGTGACGTCGTAGCCGCGTTTCTGGTGGAGTGCGATCGCGCCGCCACAGCGCCAGACGAAGTCGGCGGAATGCGCGCTGATCACCAATGCTGTCTTGTTTGCCATTTTGGGCTCCCGTTTCTTAAGTTTTGCCCGGAACGGGTGGCGTTCCGTGGGTGTGGAATGTTTCGATGGTCTTGAGGCCCCAGGCCTGACCCTTCTTTCGGTCGGTCTCTGTCCAGCAGACCGGTTCCCATTCGGGATCGAGGATCAGCCGCGCGCCGGCATTGGCCAGTTCGATGCGGTTGCCCGCCGGCTCCCAGACATAGAGGAAGAAAGACCCCTGGATCGCATGCTTGTGCGGACCGGTCTCGATATGCACGCCGTTCTCAAGGAAGATGTCGGCAGCGCGCAAAATATCCTCGCGCTGGTCGGTCGCATAGGTGACGTGGTGCAGGCGCCCGGTTCCGCCGCCGCGCTCTTCCGAGCAAACCGTGTCGTAGGTCTTGTTGTTGCAGGAGAACCAGACACCGCCGAGCCGGCCATTGTCGAGCTGGATATATTCGGTCATCCGGCTGCCGAGGCAGGTCTTCATGAACTCTGCAAAGGCACGTGCATCCTCGCCAAGCAGGTTCACATGGTCGATGCGGCGCGGGCTGACGCCCTGCGCATGGAAGCGGCTCGACAGGTTCTTCAGCGCCGAGGCATCCTCCGGCGGCGCGACATATTTCTTCGTGTCCCAATAGAGTTCGAACACATGGCCAAACGGATCCTCGAACCGGTAGGCCTTGCCGCCATGGCCGAGATCGCCATCGACCCAGCCGATCGTCTTGTAGGAACTCGCCTCGATCGCCGCGACCCGGCGCTCCAGAGCTTCCGGCGACGAAACGCGGTAAGCGACATGGCCGATACCCGTCGTGTCCGATTTGGTCAGCTTCATCGAATGGAATTCATAATCGTCCCAGGCGCGCAGATAAGCAGACGTCTCGTCGCGACCGCTTTCCTTCAAACCATAGACGCGTGTGAAGAAATCGAGGCTCTCCTCGAACTTGTCCGTGAACACTTCCACATGCCCGAGATGGGCGACGTCGTAACAAGGTTCGGTCATGTCCCGCCAATCATATCTGACGCTGTTTTCACTGCCACGCCGCGTCGGGACGCGCGTGCTCCTCCGCTCGCTCTGCGAACAGCCTGCAACTCTTAGCGCGATCCCGCAATTCCGGCCAATTCGAGGACGGCTCGCCCGATAAGTTTTGCGTAGAGACCACGATCCCGCGTCAGCGCGCGCCGCCCGTCAGGCGCCGTTCTTCCGGGCCTTGAGAACCGTGTCGGCGATTTCCGGCAGTCCACCGCCCTCCGGCACCGCGCATCCTAGCTCGCCGATCTCGTCATGCAGCGCCGCGATCGCATCGGCCAGCGCGCCGCCATTGGCGAAACCCAGTTCGCGCATCGAATTGGCCGACTCGCGCATCTCGGCCGCGCGCCGCACGCCGTGCCGCATGATCCGCTCGAACTCGTACTCTCCGAAATCCGGCCAGCCAAGCATGTCGTAGGAACCGGACAGCGACTTGTAGACCTCGTCATAGCAGCCCGCCTCTCTCGCTGCAGAGATCGCCTGCACGGTGATCGCTTCCAGCCCCTTCACGAAAAGCGAGCGGATCATCTTGATCGAGGTGGCCGCCCCCTCCTCCGCGCCGACGCTGCGCCATGCGAACGCAAAATCCGTCAGCGCGTGGGTAATATCGTCTTGCTGGTCGCCGGCAATCAGAACCGGCGTCTTGTGGCCGCGCGGATGCACTGGCGCCATCACCGCCATGTCGACGTAGCGCGCCCCCTTGCCCCGCACCAGCGCCGCCGTATCCTGCTTGCGCTTCGCGGAGACCGAGTTGATGTCGAGATAGACCTGTTCACCGGTCAATCCGCCCTCGACCGACTGCGCGGCCTCGAGGCTCGACGCCGCCGTCACCGCGGCAATGATCCAGTCCGCGCCGGCAATCGCCGCGACCGGCCCGTCCGCAAGCGTCACGCCAAGGTCTGCCGCTGCCTTTTCCACATCGCCCCCGGCCGGCGTGCCCTGCTTGATGTCATAGGCGGAAAAGGTCTCGACGCCGCACTCCTTCAAGCTGGCCGTGAAGGCCCGTGCCGCCTCGCCAAATCCGATGAAGGCAATATGCATGATGTCCCGTCTCTGGTTTGAATCTGCTGACTAAAGATCGATCTCGATTGTACCGCCGTCTTCCGCCGCGCGCGACTGGCAAAGGATGATGGCGCTCTCGCGCTGTTTCTTCGACAAGACGAAGTCGCGATGCTCCACCTCGCCTGCAACGAGCCCGCATTTGCAAACGCCGCAAATGCCGTCGGAGCATTTCACGTCGATATGGATGCCGTTCTCGGCAAGCACGTCCGTCGCCGTCTTGTCTTCCGGCACGAGGAACTCGCGGCCTGACTGCGCCAGTTTCAGAGTGAAGGGATGGTTCTCCCATTCCGGCAGCTCCGGCACCGAGAAATATTCGAGATGCCGCGCCTCTTCGGGAAAGCCCTGTCGCTCCGCCGCCTCGACGACGCCCTGCATGTAGCGGTCCGGCCCGCATGTATAGACATGCCAGCCATCCTCATAGCCCGCGAGCACGTGATCGAGATTGGCGCGTGTCCCCTCGGCGGTCACATGGACATAGACCTTGTCATGCCACGGCATGTGAGCCAGATCGTCCAGATAGCCCGCCAGCTCGCGCGATTTGATCGAGTAATGCATGGCGAAATCCGCGCCGATCGCGTGCAGCCGGTGCGCCATCGCGATCATCGGCGTGATGCCGATACCGCCGCCCATCAGGAAGGTGCGCTTCGCCGTCTCGTCGAGCGGGAAATGATTGATTGGCCGCGAGATGAAGATCTTGCGGCCCTCCGAGAAGATGCGGTGCATCAGCTTCGAGCCGCCGCGCCCCTCGTCCTCGCGCAGAACGCCGATCTGGTATTTCGACCGGTCCGCCGGATCGCCCGACATAGAATATTGCCGCAGGAATTCCGGCGCGACGACGATGTCGAGATGCGCACCTGCCTCCCATACCGGCAAGTCCGAGCCGTCGAGCGAGCGGAACTCGTATTTCGTCACGTCGTCGCTCATCTTTTCGGCTTTCGACACGACCACCCGCAGCACCGGGCTCTCTCCAGCCGCGGTGTAGCGATGGACATGGCTTTCGTCGCCTCTGGCCAACCGCGCGCGATATTCCTCCGCCGTAATCATCGCCTGATAGGCCTCGATGCCCTTTTCCCGATCCATCGGGAACGGATAGGGCCAGGGATGCGGCGCAAGGTCGGCGGGATAGACGGCAAGCGTCTGATCCTCGTATTTCAGGTCAAGATCGCGCTGCAAGTCTCTGCGATTTATAGGGTGTCTTGTCGGACGATACGCACCGTCATCCTCCAGCTCGATGTCCCACCACCATTTCTTGACGTCGTTCAGCCCGCCATTGCCCACCGCATCGTCGAGCTTCGCCAAGTAAGGCGCGGCTGACGGTATGTTCGACGCCATCCAGCGGAACGGCGCTTCGGCGAACAGGCCTTCGAGGTTCCACGGGCAGGTCTTCATGCAACGCCCGCACATCGCCCCGCCCTCGGTCGTGATACGGTAGGTCGCGCATTTCTGACTGTCGGACTTCCAGATCTCGTAGCCGTTGAACATCAGCTTCGGCCCCGCCGTGATCGCGCCGGACGGGCATTCGCGGGCGCATTTGTTGCAGTTTTCGCAGAAATTCTGCAGGCCGAAATCGATCGGCTTGTCATGCGCCACCGGCATGGTCGTGGTGACGACGCCCGACTTCAGCCGCGGCCCAAGATAGGGATTGAGGATCACCTCGCCGATCCGGCTGACCTCGCCAAGGCCGGACAGCAGCAGCAAGGGCGGTTGCAGCACCTCGCCGTCCATGACGGTATGCGCCTTCGCCGAATAGCCGAGATTGCGGATCTGCTTGGCGATCACCCCGCCGAGCAGGGAGAACCGCAGATAGGCACGCATCGACTGCGCCACCGAGATCCAGTCGTCGCCCGACGCGCCCTCCATGGTCTCGTAACCCTGATCGATGATCATCGAGACTGCCTGGTCATGCGGCGGCGTCAGTTCCGCTCCGGTCGCGTCATGCGAATACCAGGTCCAGTCCGGGCAGCGCGACAGGCCGACCGCATCGACGCCGAGAAAATAGGTCGCCGCCTTGATGTTCTCGGCATTGCGCCGTGCATCTTGCGTCGATGCGGCGATCTCAGCCGCTGGCTCGCCGTCCTGCAGCAGCACGAATGCGCCCAGCACCCGGCGCTGGCCCATCGAGGGCGCGGCCTTGCGCGCATAATGGCCGCCCTTCGCCCCGTCCTGGCAGGCCTTGCCCATGTCGCCGAATTGCGCGCGCGCGAACATGTCGGTGCGTTTCGGCACCCGCGCCACGCGGTCCTCGTCGATGAAGGTCGTCGGCGTATCGACCCGCTTCAGCTTCTCGAAGGGATGCGCTCCGTCGACGAAGCGCCGGTCGGCGAATGGCTCGCGGTTCAGTGCGTTCTTGGCGAAGCCCTTGCCCGTCCACCATGCCGGCCCCTTGGTGCGAAACCAGGGCTGTTCGGCCAATGGCGCGAGTGGCAGGTCCGCGGCGATTTCCATTTCCGTGGTAATGGCAGCGACGCCGAAGCGGCTGCCCACATAAGGATTCGCCAGTTCTCCGTCTCCGACACCTGCGAGCCCAGCCGCCACGGCCAGCCTGTTGAGATCGACATCCGAGGATGTGCCCGTATGCGCCTTGGCGTCGAAACCGAGCAGACGGATATAGTTGGCGATAACGACCGCCGTTTCCGACGCCCTCAGGCAGGCGCGCTCCGCCTGCGCATCCATGATCCAGTCCGCGCCCGGCTCGTCCGGTTTCGGATCGCGCGGATATTCATAAAGGAACACGATGGCATGGCTGTGCCCGTCAATCGTCGTGGGCGGCGCCTCCATCGATTCCTTCAGATCGGCCATGATCATGTCGATGCCGGAGGCGAGCGTCTTGGTCTGCCGCGTTCTCAGGTCGTGCTTCAGCCGGTCGATGGCCGGATTGCGGATCGGTTTGTCCAGCAGGTCGGAGCGCGACAGCGCGCAAGCGCCGATCATCGACGCATCGGAGAAATAGCCGAAACCTTTCAGATGATTGGCCCGCTCGACGGGATCCGCCGGGATCTCCGCCCGCGCCTTGTTGACCAGACCGTCGCGAATGGCGTCCATCATGGCCTGGTATTCGCCCATGGCGTTGACGAGACTTTCCGGCTTGTCCGGTCTCTCGAAGGAAAGCCGCGTCATCGCGGGGATGGAGGCCGCATCGGGCATCCGGTCCGTCCGGGCGAGACGCTCAAGCGGATACGGACCCATATGGACCGGGCGTTTCCGGTCGGAGAAGAAACGAATGCCCATGCCTCCCATCCATGAACCTGCACCAGCCGGTGCATTTTCCTGAACGTGTTAAGCTAATCGGCGATGACGCGCCACCCGCACCTGTCCCATTTCGCTGTTACTTCTGGCGCCGTTATTTCGGAGCCATACGGATCGCTCCGTCGAGCCGGATAACCTCGCCATTCAAATAAGGATTCTCGATCGCGAACCGGACGAGACTGGCAAATTCCTCCGGCTTTCCGAGGCGCGAAGGATAGGGAATCGATGCGCCGAGGCTCTGCTGGATCTCTTCGGGCATGCCCTGCAGAAGCGGTGTCAGGAAGATACCCGGCGCGATCGTGTTGACGCGGACCCCGAAGCGGGCAAGCTCGCGCGCGATCGGCAGCGCCATCGAAACGATACCACCCTTCGAGGCCGAGTAGGCCGCCTGCCCGATCTGGCCGTCGAATGCCGCCACAGAGGCGGTGTTGACGATGATGCCACGCTCATTGTCGTCCAGCGGCTCCTGCACGGACATGCGGGCAGCCGCGACGCGAAGCATGTTGAACGTGCCGATCAGATTGACCCGGATGACGCTCTCGAACTCGCCGAGCGGTTGCGGCCCTTCGCGCCCGACGACACGCCCGGCGGTTCCGATCCCGGCGCAGTTGACGAGAATCCGAAGATCGCCGGCGGTCTCCACGGCGGCATCGACCGCCCTGTCGGCGTCCTGCTCGCTCGTAGCGTCACCGGCGACGGCAATACCGCCAATTTCGGCGGCTGCTTTCGAAGCGGCGTCGGCATTGCGGTCGAATACCACCACCTTGGCGCCTGATTCGGCGAGCATTCCTGCCACGGCGCGTCCCAGACCGGACGCCCCACCCGTTACGATTGCGCCTGCACCTTCCAGCTTCATACCGCCTCCCTGAGTTTACGGATCAGCATGACCCGCCTGTCGTGATTGTTGTAAAGCGCCTCGGCCAGGTCATCGCGATTGCGCAGAACCGCGCGCTGGTTGAGCGATCCCTTGTCGGTCACCTCGCCGGCGTCGAAAGAAAGTTCATCTTCGAGGAATATCGCGCGCACGACACGCGTCGCCGAACCGGTGGATTTTGCCGCGTGCGCATCGAGCAGTTCCTCCATGCGCTTATGCACGTTTTTGTGCGCGAGGACCCGGGTATCGGTCATTTCATCGCCACCGGGCACCAGGGCCCGAAGTTTCGGCATGAAGGGAATCAGGATCGCGCCAAGTTCGTCACGGTTCTCACCGACAAGCACGACATCGCGAACAAGCCCGCCGAACTGGTCCACCAGCTTGGCGCGCAAGGCCCCGACGGCAACCCACGTGCCCGTTCGGAGCTTGAAATTCTCGGTAATCCGGCCGTCGAAGTAGAAGCCCTTCGATGCATCGCCCGGGACGGCGAAGCGCAGGGCATCTCCAAGCTGGTAGAATCCCTCGTCGTCGAACGCCTCGGCGGTCATTTTCGGGTTGCGCCAGTAGCCGGGCGTCACATTCGGCCCCTTGATGCGTACCTCGAGCTTGCCGTCATGCGGAAGCAGTTTCAGGACGACACCCTGCGACGGAACGCCGACATTACCGGCGATTTCCTGCTCTTCCATGCACATCAGCGCAAAGGGAGCCGTCTCCGTCGCGCCAAGTCCGGTGCCCAGGAATACGCGATGGCCGGTCGTCTGAGCCGCAAGATCGTTCAGGCGATCCCACGTGTGCTGCCCCATTGCGGCAGCGGCATACATCATCATGCGCAGCTTCTTGAAGAAGCTCTCGCGCAGGACATCGTCCTTCTCCATCGCATTGACGAGCAATTCGTATCCGGCCGGTACATTGAAATACCACGTCGGCGAGACTTCCCGCAGATTGCGGATCGTGATTTTCATGCCTTCGCGCGAGGGCTTGCCGTGATCGATATAGAACGTCCCGCCAGTGAAGATCATCAGGTTGAAGACCTTGTTGCCGCTGGCGACATGGCTCCACGGCGCCCAGTCGACGACCACCGGCGGCTCTTCTTGCATAAAGGCGTAGCAGTCAGTCACCATCGCAATGTTCGAGCACAGCATACGATGGGTGGTGATGACCGCCTTGGGCGAACCGGTCGTGCCTGAGGTGAAGAGAAATTTCGCGACCGTATCCGGCCCGACCGTGGCGTGGGCCTGATCCACTTCCGGTCCCGGCACTGTCTCCAGAACATCATCGAAGAGGAAGCAGTCGCGTCCGCCGATCGGCTCGGTGACGACGACCGCCTCGACTTCCGGCCCGAACACCATGTCGATGGCGCGATGGTACGCCGATCCGTCCTGCGCGAAGACCATTCCCGGTGTCAGCTGGCCGGCGATGTCGCGCAGCTTGGCGCAGTCTTCGGAGATGAGGGAGTAGGCGGTCGAGACGGCAGCGGAGGGAATGCCGACATGCTGCGCGCCAAGCGCCATCAGCGCGTGCTCGATCGAGTTGTGAGACAGGATCAGCAACGGGTTTTCCGCGGAAAGATTGTTTTCGAGAAGGAATGCGGAAATCGCCCGCACCTTTTTCAACGCCTCGCCATAGGTGACCTTGCGCCAGTCCCCGGCCCCGTCGCGCTCGGCCATCCAGACGCGGTCAGGCGCGGTCTCCCCCCAGTATACCAGGCGCTCCGTTACCCGATCCGGATATTGCCCGAGCTCATCCTTTCGGCTGACGATCCAGGTGCCATCGTCGCGTTTCTCGGTAACGATTTCCGGGGACCAGACAGCGATTTCTCGCAATGGAGCAGCGGACATTAGTTCCTCCCAAAATGCCCATGAATTCAGCTTGACCGCGGACGGCCATTGACGCAATGGTCGGTGTTCGTATATTTCAAAACATTATCCTAGTAAACAATTTCAAGTGCACATATAACCAATAAGGCCGAATGGCCGTGGCGGGAGGACTAATGGAAAAGGCGGTTCAAGACGGTTTCGTCACCTACGAGCTCGACGGCGATGTCGCACTTATCGGCCTGAACAGGCCCAACAAGCGCAATGCGATCAGCGACTCCTTCGTCGAAGCCATCGCCGATGTCGTCATGCGGGCCGAAGATGAAGCCAAGGCCGGCGTCATTTACGGCCATGGCGATCATTTCTGTGCCGGCCTGGACCTCGCCGAACACGTCAAGAAATCTCCGGTCGAAGGTGTGCGCGGCTCACGCCGCTGGCACGCGGTTTTCGGCATGATCGAGCACGGCGCCATTCCATGGGTCGCGGCGCTGCACGGCGCGGTGGTTGGCGGCGGCCTGGAGCTCGCCTCATCGACCCATATCCGCGTCGCCGACGAAAGCGCATTCTTCGCCCTTCCCGAAGGCCAGCGCGGCATCTTCGTCGGTGGCGGCGGTTCGGTTCGCGCCGCGCGCCTGATGGGCGCCGCCCGCATGACCGACATGATGCTGACCGGCCGGGTTGCAAGCGCAGAGGAGGCCGAACGCTGGAACCTTGTCCAGTACCGCGTCGGGCGCGGTGACGCCAAAGCCAAGGCGCTCGAACTGGCGCATACGGCCGCCGGAAACGCGGAGCTGTCCAATTTCGCCGTCATTCACGCCCTGCCCCGTATCCAGGACATGGCCAAAGAGGACGGCTTGTTCGTCGAGTCGCTGATGGCATCCTTTACGGCGACCAGTCCGGAAGCCGAAGAGCGGTTGCGAGCATTCCTCGAGAAACGCGCCAAGCGGCTGAATATCCCGGGAAGCCAGTGACATGGCGCCCTTGGCCTTGAACCAGCAGATGAGCGAAGACGAGGTCGACATGCAGGATCTTGGTGATTCGATCGGCTTCCTCACCCGCCTTGCACAGGTGAAGACATACGAGACCTTCTTCGAGGACCTCGGCGCACACGGATTGCGGCCCGGGGAATATTCCACTGTCCTCCTGATCGGCCGCAATCCGGGCATCCGGCAGGGCATGGTCGCCCAGAAGCTGCGAATCAAGCCGGCACACATGACCAAGCTGATCCGCGCCCTCGAGGATCGCGGACTCGTGGACCGGACGATACCCGATCACGACCGCAGGTCGGTCGAGTTGACCCTGACGCAGACGGGCCGTCAGTTCGTCGATGAGCACCGTTTGTCCTTCGCCCGGCACGAGACGAGACTGAACAAAGCCCTGACGCCGGACGAACTACGCTCGCTCAAACGGCTTCTACGCAAATATGTCGATTTCGACGGGGAGGAAACGGCGTGAATTTCGACGCACTCAAGGCATTCGACATCCACACACATGCCGAGGAGCCGTGCTGCGGCCCGCGTGACGATGGCTACGATGAGTTCCAGTCCGGCATGGCCTCCTACTTCAAGAACCCGGCCGGCCGCGATGGCATGCTGCCGAGCGTGCAGGACACCGCCGCATATTATCGCGAACGCAATATTGGCTGCGTGATCTTTCCCGTGGACGCCGAGCGCGAGACCGGGTTCCGCCGCTATTCGAACGAGGAAGTCGCCGGGATTGCCGCCGAGAATTCGGATATCATGATCCCCTTCGCGTCGATCGATCCGGCCAAGGGAAAAGCCGGCGCCCGGGAAGCGCGGCGACTCGTGCGCGACTTTGGCGTGCGCGGCTTCAAATTCCATCCGACCATGCAGGGCTTCTATCCCAGTGAGCGCTGGGCCTATCCGCTCTACGAGGCCATTGCCGAGGAAGGCGCGATCATGCTTTTCCACACCGGCCAGACAGGTGTTGGTTCCGGCATGCGCGGCGGCATGGGAATGCGGCTGAAATTCTCCAACCCGATGTATATCGACGACGTCGCGGTGGATTTCCCGGACACTCCGATCATTCTGGCTCACCCGTCCTTTCCGTGGACAGAGGAAGGGCTCGCCGTCGCCCAGCACAAGCCGAATGTCTATTTCGACATGTCCGGCTGGTCGCCGAAATACTTTCCACCGATTTTCGTGCACTATGCCAATACGATCCTGAAGAAGAAGATGCTCTTCGGTTCGGACTGGCCCGCTATCACGCCAGATCGCTGGCTCAGCGATTTCGAAAATATCGGGATCAGGGATGAGGTGCGTCCCCTGATTCTGAAAGAGAACGCGAGGAGATTGCTCGCGCTCTGAGTTTCCACGCATCAAGGGAGGAATCGATGAAGAAACTGCTCGCAGCATTCCTGGCCGCTTCGGCCATCGCGCTCGGCGGCACCAGCATGGCGGACGCACGCGAACTGCGTATCGCGCCGGCCGCTCCGCCGCCGCATCCGGCAAACGGTGTCATGTACACCAATTTCGCGAAATACCTTCCGGAGGAATCCGAAGGCCGCCTCACCGCGACCATGCTCGGACCGGAAGTGGTCAATCTTGGCCAGATGAAGGACGCCCTGCAGTCGCAGATCGCGGAAGTCGGCAACCTTCTGCCGCTCTACTTCCCGGCCGACCTGCCCATGATGTCGGTCACGGGCCAATTGTCGCTGACCGGCACAAACTCGCAGGCGATGGGCGCGGCCCTGACCGAATTCGTGGTCAACTGCACCCCCTGCCAGGAAGAGATGAAGAGCCTGAACTTCGTCTTTCTCGGCTCGGGCGCTTCGGACGTCTACGAATTCCTGACCACCAAGCCTATCCACAACGCCGATGATCTCAAAGGCCTTCGCCTTCGGTCCGGCGGCGCACCCTGGGCGCGTTTCGCGGAGCATTTCGGTGCGACGCCGGTTCAGATGTCGGTCTTCGACCAGTTCGAGGCGATGAACTCCGGCACGATCGACGGCACGATGGCATCCATCGCCGACATGCTGTCCTTCCGCCTCGTCGAAGTGGCGAAATACGTCACTTACGCGCCGCTCGGTCTCTACTTCTCGACGTCGAACTTCACCGTCTCCAAGGCAACCTGGGACGAGCTTTCGACGGAGGATCGCGCGGCCATGGTCCGGGCGGCGAACCGCGCCAATGCGGACTTCACCAACCGCTGGGGATCCACGATGCCTGGCGAGGCTGAAGCCGCATCGCGGGAAGCCGGCGTCGAGTTCATCGAGGCTGATCCCGAGTTCGTCGAAGAGATCGAGCAGTTCATCCAGGATGACATCGAGACCGCCGGAACCTACTCGCAGGAGCAGTTCGGCATCGAAGATGCGCCGGATCAGATCCAGCAGTTCCTCGCGCTCGTCGAGAAGTGGACGGCCATCGCGGAAGAAGAAAACAACGACCCGGTCGCCATGTCCAAGCGCGTCTATGACGAGGTCTGGTCCAAGGTCGATTACGCCACTTACGGCCAGTAAGGCACGACAGATCGCCGGGAGCTCAGGCTCCCGGCGGCACAGTTGCACTGAAACCGGTTCTTTCGAGGAAACCCATGCGCCTGCTTTCCCGCGTGCAGGACGGTCTCTTGGCGCTGCTTGCGCTGATCGGCGCGCTCGCCGTCATCGCGCTGATGCTGCATGTCGTCACGGACGTCGCGATGCGCAACCTGACCAACACGCCCATTCCGGCGACTTATGAAATCGTGACCCATTATTACATGATCTCCCTCGCCTTCATCCCGCTCGCCTGGGTGGAACGCGGCGGCGGCATGGTGCAGGTCGAGGTGATCGAACCTTTTCTGGGACCTCGTGCGCTTTCCTGGTCCGACCGGCTCGTGGCGCTGATTTCCACAGTGATCTACGGCGCGCTGGCGTGGTTTACCTGGCTCACCGCACTCAAGAATTTCGATACCGGCGTCTTCGTGATGGCCCAGAACATTCCGGTCGCCACCTGGCCGGCCTATTTCCTTCTGCCACTCGGCTTCTTCCTCGCCGCCCTGACAACGGCGATCCGCATGTTCCAACCCACGCGTGAGGTCGAGCAATGAGCGTCGCCACCGGCTTTGCGGGTGTATTCCTGCTCTTCGTTCTGTTGGCGCTACGTGTACCGGTCGCGCTGGCGCTCATCGCCGTCCCCGTCGCCGGCATCGCCTGGTTGATTGGCTGGGCGCCGGCGATCGGCATCCTGTCGTCGACGCCGTTTTCCTTCGTGGCCAACTGGACGTTGTCGGCTGTGCCGATGTTCCTGCTGATGGGCTTCATCGCGTTCCACACCGGCCTGACCGGCGGCCTGTTCGACGCGGCGAAAGCGGTTCTGCGCCGCATTCCGGGCGCCCTCGCCATATCGTCGATTTTCGCCTGCTCCGGCTTTGCGGCCGTCTGCGGCTCGTCGCTGGCGACGGCTGCCGCGATGGGCCGGATCGCGATCCCCGAAATGGTAAAATCGGGCTATGCGCCGAGCTTCGCCGCCGGCTCGATCGCGGCGGGCGGAACGATCGGTGCGCTGATCCCGCCCTCGATCCTGATGATCGTCTACGGCGTCTTCGCCGAGACGTCGGTGACACAGGTTTTCCTCGGCGGCATCACGATCGGAATCCTGACCGCGATCGCCTATTCGATAGTCGTTCTGCTGACATGCTGGTTGCGGCCAGACATCGCCCCGCCGAAACCGCTCGATGCCGAAGGAATCGATACCAAGAGCGCGATCCTGAACATCTGGCCGGTGCTGCTCCTTATGGTCATCGTCTTCGGCGGCCTGTTCTCCGGCGTCTTCACGGCGACCGAAGCAGGCGCGGTCGGCGCCATCGGCTCGATCCTCATCTCGGTGGCGACACGCCGGCTGACCTGGGACGTCTTCAAGACATCGATGATCGAAACGCTGATGACTTCTTCGTCGCTGTTCATCATCGGCGTGGGCGCGTCCATGTTCACGCGCTTTCTCGGGCTGACCGGACTGACCGGGTTCATCTCGGCCACGGTGAACGGCGCCGACCTCGGTTATGTCGAGTTGATGTTCATCGTGGTCATGCTCTATCTCGTGCTCGGCATGTTCATGGAGCCGTTCGGCGCGATGCTCGTGACGCTTCCGGTCCTGCTGCCGATCTTCAAGACACAGGGCATAGACCTGGTCTGGTTCGGCGTCCTTTGTGTGAAACTGCTTGAGATCGGCATGATCACGCCGCCGGTCGGGCTCAACGTCTTCGTCATACGAAACGTGGCGAGCCAATACGCCACAGTCGTTCAGATATTCAAAGGCGTGATTCCGTTCCTGCTGGTCGATCTGCTGGTCGTCGCGATCGTAATCGCGCTGCCGCAGATCGTGCTCTACCTGCCATCCCTGATGAAGTGAGGCGCCGGCGACAGAAAAAAGCCCGGGCAACCGTCATTGGTTGCCCGGGCTTTTCCGTTGTCTCGGGGTAACTCAGAAAGGCAGTCCCACGTAGTTCTCGGCCAACGAGCCAAGCGCCGCCTCGGAGGAGAACAGATACTCGAGATCCGTCTGCTGCAGCTTCTGGTCGTAGGGAATGCTGTCGAGGAAGGTGTGAAGAAGCGTGGTCATCCACCAGGAAAAACGCTGCGCTTTCCAGACACGAGCCAAGGCTTTGGCCGAGTACGCGTCGAGCCCGGAATCGTCGCCGTTCTTATAGTGATCGACCATGGCGTGATAGAGATAGTAGATATCCGAAGCCGCGCTGTTCAGCCCGCGTGCACCGGTCGGCGGCACGATATGCGCCGCATCGCCCGCAAGGAACAGGTTTCCATATCGCATCGGCTCGGCAACGAACGACCGTAGCGGCGCAATCGACTTTTCGATCGAAGGTCCGGTCTCCATGCGACCGGCGACATCCTCGGGCAGACGCCGCTTCAACTCGGCCCAGAAATCGTCGTCCGACCAATCCTCGACGCTGTCAGACAGCGGCACCTGGATATAGTAGCGGCTCAGCACCCGCGACCGAAGGGAACACAGCGCAAAACCGCGCTCGTGGCGGGCATAGATCAGTTCCGGGGAGACGGGCGTCGTGCGCGAAAGCACGCCGAGCCAGCCAAACGGATAAACCTTCTCATATTCGGTCAGAACATCGCTCGGGATCGATTTGCGGCTGACGCCGTGGAAACCATCCGCGCCAATGACGAAATCGCAGTCGATGCGAACGATCTCGTCTCCCTTGCGGTAGGTGACATAGGGAGTGTCGGACTTCAGGTCGTGCGGCTTCACGTCCTCCGCATTGTGGATGACGACCCCGTCCATCTTGTCGCGCGCGTCGTAAAGATCGCGCGTCAGTTCCGTCTGGCCGTAGACGACAACCGACGAACCGCCGGAATATTTGTGCAGATCGACGCGGTCCAGCTTGCCATCATGCGAGATGTAGAAGCCTTCATGCGTTTCGCCTTCGCTGTCCATGCGCTCGCCGCATTGCGCCTCACGCATCAACTCGGCGAAGCCATGTTCCAGAACACCGGCACGGATACGGCTCAGCACATATTCACGGCTGTGCTTTTCCAGCACGACCGTATCGATTCCCCGAAGATGAAGAAGCTGCGAGAGCATCAACCCCGACGGGCCACCACCGATAATACAAACCTGTGTTTTCATGAAAAATCCTCCACATGGACGAAAATATCACCGAACGTATTGACCGGAATGGACGGCAACCAAGAATATTTGTACAAATCGAACATGGACAACGTTCCGACTGCCCTGCCCGTCCTGAGCTGCAACCTGTTCGGCGAAGCCGGCGACCTGCCCGACGTCGTTCATTGCGAGACGATTGAAGTGCGCTCCAAGCTGCATGGCTGGGAGCTCACACCGCACCGGCATGCAAGATTGCACCAGGTCCTGCTGATCGAGAGCGGCGGCGGGCGCGCGACGATGGAAGGTCACGGATTGGCGCTCGCACCGGACACCCTGATCAATGTGCCGATGGGATCGGTGCATGCCTTTACCTTCGTTCCGGACACACAAGGCTGGGTGGTCACGCTTGCGGCCGAAGTCATCGACGAAGTTCTCGATCCATCGGAGGGACTGCGCCCCGTTCTCGCACGTCCGGCCGTATTGTCGGCGGGAACCACGGCATCCATGATCATGCGGCAGATATTCGACGAGCATGCCGGGCGACGCTTTGCCCGTGCGCAAATTCTGCGCTCGTTGTCAGGCGTTCTGCTCGGCGAGGTCGCCCGCAGACTTTCCACCGACGAACCCGCCAGACCGAAAACGACTGACAATACGATCTTCCGGCGCTTCGAGGCGCTTCTGGAGGAGCACCTGATAGAGCACTGGTCCGTGGCCGACTATGCAAAGGCGCTGTCGATCACGCCGACACATCTGAGCCGCATGACGCGCGCCGCGATTGGCCAGCCAGCCACGAGATTGATCGAAGAACGCATGATCCGCGAAGCGCGGCGCAACCTAGTCTACACCAACCTGCCCGTCTCGAAGATCGCCTATGCGCTCGGATACAACGATCCGGCCTATTTCAGCCGGGTCTTCAGCCAGGCCACCGGCATGTCGCCGCGCGAATTTCGCGTGCGTGTCGAAGCGCAGGGCGCGTTCCATGCGTGAATGGCGTCAGAGCACCGTGCGCACGTGCCAGAGTTCGGGAAACAGCTCGACCTCCAGCATCCGCTTGAGATAGCTCACGCCTCCGGTTCCGCCGGTACCGCGTTTGAAGCCGATCACCCGTTCGACCGTGGTCACGTGATTGAAACGCCAGCGTCGGAAATAGTCCTCGAAATCCACCAGCTTCTCGGCGAGCTCATAGAGCTCCCAATGCGTCTCCGGCTCTTCGTAGACGACCCGCCACGCATCCATGACGCCATCGTCGGCCGCGTGTGTCCGCGAGACATCTCGGTCCAATACACCGCTCGGTATCTCTACGCCCTTGCGGGCGGCAAGCCGCAGGACCTCGTCATAGAGGCTCGGCCGCGTCAGTTCTTCCTCGAGCAGCGACACGATATCCGCGCGATGCGCATGCGGGCGAAGCATGGCGTGATTGCGATTGCCCAGGACATATTCGATCAGCCGGTACTGCCATGACTGGAAGCCCGAGGACTTATCCAGCGCATCGCGAAAGCGCGTATAGTCGCTGGGCGTCATCGTGCGCAGCACGTCCCAGGCGGAGTTCAACTGCTCGAAGATCCGGGAAACGCGCGCCAGCATCTTCATCGCCGGCTGCAACCTGTCCTCGGATATCGCTTCGCGAGCCGCTACGAGTTCATGGATCGCCAGCCGCATCCAGAGTTCGGAGGTTTGGTGCTGGACGATGAACAGCATCTCGTCATGCGCGTCGCTCAGGGGCTCTTGCGCGCCAAGAATGGCGTCGAGATGAAGGTAATCGCCATAGGACATGCGCCCGTCGAACTGCATCGTCGCGCCTTCGCGGGACGGATCGTAATCGTCGCCGGTCGTCATGTAACCGCCTCCCGCTTCAGGAATTCCGGCCTGTCCCACCCGCCTCTCTCCACGATCTCGCATAACGTCGCCGCGGCGCGGCGTACCTCGTCTTCGGTGTTGTAGAGTGGACAGAAGCCGAAACGCATCCGGTCCGGCGCCCGAAAATCCCCGATCACACCACGCGCGATCAAAGCCTGCATCGCCGCGTAACCTTCGCGAAATCGGAAAGAGACCTGGGATCCGCGCTCCGCCGGGTCGCGCGGACTGGCGAGTGAAACCTGCGTCGTCCCGGATTCAACCTGGCTTATGAAGAGTTCGCTAAGTTCGATCGACCGCGCGCGGATATCGTCCATGTCTATCTCGTCCCAGACATCGAGCGCCGCATCGAGCACCGCCATCTGGATCACGGGCGGTGTCCCGACCCGCATGCGCGCGATGCCCGGCGCCGGGCGATAATCGAGATCGAAGGCGAATGGCGCATCATGGCCGAGCCAGCCCGAAAGCACTGGTCTTACAACATCTTGCAGGTCCGGCTTCACGTAGATAAATGCCGGCGCACCTGGCCCGCCATTGAGATATTTGTATGTACAACCGGTGGCCATATCGACGCCGCAACCGGCAAGATCGACCGGCACGGCACCCGCCGAATGAGCCAGATCCCAGATCGAAATCGCGCCCGCCTCATGCGTCAGCCGCGTGATACCGGCCATGTCGTGCATGCGGCCGGTCCCGTAATCAACATGGGTCAGCATGACCGCGGCGATCGTCTCGTCGATCGCGCCAGAAACCTCTTCCGGCGCGACGATCCGCAATTCATGCCCCTTGCCGAGAGAGCGCAGCAGGCCGTCCGCCATATAGAGATCGGTCGGGAAATTCCCGCTATCGGAAAGGACGACCTTCCGTTCAGGCCGCAGTTCAAGCGCTGCGGCGAGAGCCTGGTAGACCTTGATGGACAGCGTGTCCCCGATGACGACGCTGCCCGGTTGCGCACCAACCAGCCGGCCGATCCGATCACCGAGCCGGATAGGCATTTCCATCCAGCGCGCCTTGTTCCAGCCGCCGATCAGCATCCCGCCCCATTCGTCGGTCATCGTGCGATTTGCGCGCGAGACCGCGTTTCCGGGCAAGGGCCCCAGCGAATTGCCGTCGAGGTAGATGACATCGTCCGGCAGGTCGAAGAAATCACGCGTCGCAGCGAAGTCCGTCATGACGCCGCTCCGGATTTGCCGATTTCGGCCGTTGCCTCGATTTCCACCAGAGCCTCATCCTCCAGAAGAGCGGCCACAACGATCAACGTCATGGCCGGAAAATGCCGTCCCATCACGCGCCGGTACGCCTCGCCGACTTCGCGCTGGCGCGCGACATATTCCTTCTTGTCGGTCACGTACCAGGTCAACCGGACGATGTCGGCGACCTCGCCGCCTGCCCGGCGCACGACCGCAGCGATATTGGCCAGCGCCTGCTCGGTCTGCCCGACGAAATCATGCGTTTCGAAGACCTGGTCGCCATTCCATCCGATCTGCCCGCCGACATAAAGGCGCGATCCGTCCACGAGCATGCCATTGGCATAGCCCTTCGGCTGAACCCACTCGGGAGGATTGACGGTCTCGATCATGTTCGCTTTCCAATCAGATAATATATGGGTCAGGCGTCGGCGCGCAGGCGGAAACGCTGGATCTTGCCGGTCTGGGTTTTCGGCAGGGCATCGGTGAACACCACCGATCGCGGGTACTTATAGGGCGCGATCGTATCCTTGACGTGCTGCTGAAGCCGCAGCACCGTCGCCGCATCGCGCGCCACGCCATCGACGATCACCACATGTGCTTCGACAATCTGGCCGCGATCCTCGTCCGGCACACCGACAACCGCGCATTCGACGACGTCCGGATGGGCAAGCAAGGCGGCCTCGACTTCGGGACCGGCAATGTTGTATCCGGCCGAGACGATCATGTCGTCATTGCGCGCGGCGAAGTGGAAATACCCTTCCTCGTCCTGCCAGAACGAGTCGCCCGTCAGGTTCCAGCCGTCGCGGACATAGTCGGATTGACGCGTATCGGCGAGATACCGGCACCCGGTCGGGCCTTTCACGGCGAGTTTTCCGACAGTGCCGCGCGGCGCTTCGTTCATGGCTTCGTCAACGATCTTCGCCTCGTATCCACCGACCGGTCTTCCCGTGCAGGCCGGGCGGGAATCGCCGAAACGGTTCGAGATGAAGATATGCAGCATCTCCGTCGCGCCGATGCCGTCGAGCATCGGCTTGCCGGTCTTCTCCATCCATTGCTCATAGACCGGGCCCGGCAGCGTTTCGCCCGCCGAAACAGCGGCGCGCAGGGAGGAAAGATTCGCCCCCTCCTCCATCGCCGTCAGCATGGCACGGTACGCGGTGGGTGCGGTGAAGCACACGGTTGCGCCATAGGTCTGGATGATTTCGACCATGTTGGGCGGCGTGGCGCTTTCGAGGAGCGTCGCAGCAGCCCCGAAACGCAATGGAAACACCGCGAGCCCGCCGAGGCCGAATGTGAAGGCAAGCGGCGGGGAACCGACGAATACATCGTCCGGCGTGACGCCAAGCACCTCCCTGGCATATCCGTCGGCGATGATCAGAAGATCACGGTGGAAATGCATCGTCGCCTTGGGCTCGCCGGTCGTGCCCGAGGTGAAGCCCAGCAGGGCGACATCGTCACGCCCGGTCTTCACGCTCTCGAAGAGAACGGATTTCCGCAGCGCAAGGCGGTCGAGTTCCGCATCATGATTGGCCGTGCCGTCGAAGCCGACCACCTTGTCGAGGTAGTCGCTGGTCTTCGCGCAGGCGACCAGTTCGTCCATCAGCCGCGTGTCGCACAGCGCCAGCGATATTTCCGCCTTGTCGACGATTTTCGAGAGCTCGCCCGCGCGCAGCATCGGCATCGTGTTGACGACCACGGCACCGGCCTTCGTGGCGGCAAGCCATGCGGCGACCATGGCCGGGTTGTTGGCCGACCGCACCAGGATACGGTTGCCGGGCTGGATGCCATAATCCTCGACCAGCACATGGGCGATACGGTTGGTCCAGTCGGTCAGTTCCTTGTAGGTGCGCTGACGGCCATTCCCGATCAGCGCGGTATGATCCCCGAAACCGCGCGCCACCATGCCGTCCGTGAGTTCGTAGCCGGCATTCATCCATTCCGGATAATCGAACCCGTCCAGCAGGAACTCCGGCCACTGATCCGGCGGCGGCAGGTTGTCCCGGGTGAAGCTGTCGGCATGTCCGCTGGGTCCAAGCATCTCAACCTCCCTGCGCCGCGTTTGCGAGCGTCTGCCGCGCGATGATGACCTTCTGGACATCGGACGCGCCTTCATAGATCCGCAAGGCACGGATTTCCCTGTACAGGCTTTCCATGACATGCCCCCGCCGAACCCCGTCGCCGCCATGCAATTGCACGGCCTTGTCGATGACCTGCTGCGCGCGATCGGTGGAAAAAAGCTTGGCCATTGCCGCCTCGCGGCTGATACGCGCGGCGCCGCTGTCCTTCAGCCACGCCGCCCGATAGATAAGAAGCGCGGCCGCATCGATATCGAGCGCCATGTCGGCGACATGGCCCTGAACCATCTGGAGGTCGAACAAGGGCGCATCGAACAATCGACGCGCCTGTACGCGCGAAACCGTCTCGTCCAATGCGCGACGCGCAAAGCCGAGCGCAGCGGCGGCGACTGTCGGACGGAACACGTCCAGCACGGACATGGCGATCCGGAAACCTTCGCCCGGCTTGCCGATCATCGCGGAGGCGGGAACCCTGCATTCCTTGAATGCAAGACGCGCCAGGGGATGCGGCGCGACCGTCTCAAGTCTTTCGGCGATTTCCAGCCCCGGAGTGTCGGCAGGAACGATGAAAGCCGACAGCCCTTTTGCGCCGGGAGCTTCGCCGGTCCGCGCGAAGACCGTGTAGAGATCGGCGATGCCGCCATTTGATATCCAGGTCTTCTCACCATCCAGAACATAGGAATCGCCGTCCCGGCGCGCGGCCAGTTCGATATTGGCGACATCGGAGCCGGATTTCGGTTCGGTCAGCGCAAAAGCGGCAATTGCCTTGCCCGCGCGCGTGCGCGCAAGCCATTCGTCCTTCTGGGCCTCCGTGCCGAACAGGGATATCGCACCGGTTCCGAGCCCCTGCATCGCGAATGCGAAATCGGCCAAACCGCAATGGCGCGCCAATGTCTCTCGCATGATGCAAAGACTGCGCACATCGAGAACGGCATCATCCGTGTCCGGCGCGACAGCCGTGAGATTGAGCCAGCCGGCTCCGCCGAGCGCGCCGACGAGCGCGCGGCAGGTACAGTCGGTGTCCTCGTCATCCGCCGCTGCGAGCAGCTCGGACGCCCATTCGTCCACGCGCACAGCCAAGTCGCGGTGGTGCGGCTCGAAAAACGGCCAATCGAGATAGCTCCGGTCGCTCATCAATCGCCCTCGAAAACGGGTTTCCGCTTCGCGGCGAAAGCCTCATAGGCGCGTCGGAAATCGGCGGTCTGCATGCATATCGCCTGCGCCTGAGCCTCGGCCTCGATGGCCTGGGCGATGCTCATGTTCCATTCCTGGGCGAGCATCGTCTTGGTCATCATGTTTGCGAAATTCGGTCCGTCTGCGATGCGCGCCGCGAGCGCCTTAGCCTCGTCCATCAGGGACCCGGCCTCGACGAGCCGCGAATAGAAGCCCCAGCGCTCGCCTTCCTCCGCGCTCATGGTGCGTCCGGTGTACAGCAACTCGGCGGCGCGCCCCTGCCCGACGATACGCGGCAACACGGCGCAGGCACCCATGTCGCACCCGGCAAGCCCGACCCGGTTGAACAGGAACGCCGTCTTCGCTTCCGGCGTGGCAAGGCGCAGATCGCTGGCCATGGCGATGATCGCGCCTGCACCGACACAGATACCGTCCACCGCGGAGATGATCGGCTTTCCGCATTCGACCATCGCGCGCACCAGATCGCCGGTCATGCGGGTGAACTCGAGAAGGCCTTTCATGTCGCGATCGAGCAGCGGCCCGATGATCTCGAACACATCGCCGCCCGAGCAGAAATTCCCGCCATTCGGCCCGAAGATGACCGCCTTGACCGTGTCGTCGCCGCGTAGCGCCAGAAACCAGTCACGCAGTTCGGCATAGGATTCGAATGTCAGTGGATTCTTGCGCTCCGGCCGGTTCAGCGAAACCGACGCGACGCCATTGTCCATGGTCAACATGAAATGCTCGGGGGTGGAAGCTTGCATCGGATCACTCCCCACGCCGGCGCACGGCTCTGCCCGAAGGCGCGATGCCATCGAGAGCAGCGGTCAGCATGCGCGAATCCGCGCCGCTGAGGCCGGATAGCATTCCATCGATCCAGCCTTCGTGATCGCCGGCCATGGTCTCGAAACGCGTTCGCCCAACCGGCGTCAACCGCACCGTGATGGCGCGGCGATCATTGTCGACAGGCACCCGCATGACCTCGCCATCGGCCACGAGGCGGTCGACGATACCCGTCACATTGCCGTTAGAAACGCGCAATTCGGTCGAAAGGTCGCTCATCTTGAGCCCCTTCTCGTTCCGGTACAACGCCGCCAGCACATCGAACCGCGGCAGCGTCGTATCGAACTCGGACCGCAGCTTCTCGCGCAACTCGCTCTCGATGAATTTCGACACCTTCAGGATTCTTAGCCAGAGTCTCAGGCGATCCTTCGAGGCGTCGGCTTCGCTGTCCATTCCGGACTGCCCGACAAGCGGTTTTACCGTGTTCATGTCTCGCCTCCTGACAATGCGATGGCCTGCCCGGTGACGGACGCGCCGCCCGGTCCGCACATCCAGAGCGTCGTCGCCGCGATTTCCGACGGCTGGATAAAACGGCGCTGCGGGTTCATTTTGAGAAGGGACTCCTCCGCCTGATCGCGGCTCCGTCCGGTCTTGTCCATGATCGTGTCGATGGTGCGCGTCAGCATCGGCGTATCGGTGTAGCCGGGACAGATCGCATTCACTGTCACGCCCGTCGCCGCGAGTTCGACGGCCAGCGATTTGACCAGCCCGATGACCCCGTGCTTCGAAGCGCAATAGGCCGAGATATAGGGGTAACCGCGCAGTCCCGCGATGGACGCGATAGCGATCAGGCGACCGTTCGGGCCCTGATTCAAATACTCAAATCCGGCGCGGAAGGCATTGAAAACACCAGTCAAATTGACATCGACGATATCGCGGAACTTGTCCTCGGTCAGGGTCTTCAGCGGCGCGCTTTCGGCAACGCCGGCATTGGCCACCACGATATCGACCGCGCCATTCTTTGCGCATGCCGCTTCGACGGACCGCGTCATGCCATCGCCGTCCGTCACATCCGCCGATACGGCGACGATACGATCGCTCTTTGCGGCAACGGCTTCCAGCGGTTCGAGACGCCGGCCCATGACGGTCACGCGGGCACCCTTTGCGGCCAATTCGAGCGCGATCGCCTCGCCCACGCCGCTGCCGGCGCCGGTGACGATCGCATGCCGGCCGAACAAATCCTCCATGCTCACACCTTTCCCGTCATCGTTTCGGCCCGCTCGGCCAGCCGCCACATCTGGTCGCGGCCCGGCAGATATGGATCGGGCCAGCGTTCCTCGCGATCGCCAAGCGCGCTGGCGGCATGCAGTGTCCAGTATGGATCGGCGAGATGCGGACGCGCGAGGCAGACGAGGTCCGCCCGGCCTGCCATCAGGATCGAATTGACATGGTCCGGCTCGTAGATGTTGCCGACCGCCATGGTCGCCATATCCGCCTCGTTGCGGATCTGGTCCGAGAATGGCGTCTGGAACATGCGGCCATAAACCGGCCTGGCGCGGACGGATGTCTGCCCGGCCGACACGTCGCAAATGTCGACGCCGGCCTCTTTAAGCATGGCTGCAATGGCCACCGCTTCGTCGGGTGTGACACCCTCGTCGCCAATCCAGTCATTGGCCGAAATCCGGACGGAAACCGGTTTCTCCGACGGCCAAGCCGCCCGCACGGCATGGAAGATTTCCAGCGGGAACCGCATCCGGTTTTCCAGTGAACCTCCATATTCGTCGGTTCGGAAATTGGTCAGCGGCGTGATGAAGGACGACAGAAGATAGCCATGCGCCATATGCAGTTCGAGCATGTCGAAGCCGGCACGCTCGGCCATCTCGGCGGAAGCGACAAATTGCGTGCGCACCATGTCCATGTCAGCGCGGCTCATCGGCCGCGGCACCGCATTATGCGGCGACCACGAGACATCCGACGCGGCCATGACCGGCCAGTTCCCGGTCTCGAGCGGCGCATCGGCGTCCTGCCAGCCAAGCTGGGTCGATCCCTTCGCCCCCGAATGGCCGAGTTGCATGCAGATCTTCGCCTCGGTTTCGCGATGGACGAAATCGACGATCCGCTTCCAGGCGTCTTCATGCTCCGGCGCGTACAGGCCCGTGCACCCCGGCGTGATGCGTCCTTCCGGTGACACGCAGGTCATTTCCGTTACCACCAGCCCGGCTCCGCCCTTCGCACGCTCGCCATAGTGGACGAGATGCCAATCCGTCGGGCAACCATCGACGGCCTTGTACTGGGCCATCGGCGAGACCACGACGCGGTTCTTCAGATCGAGAGACCGCAGCGCGAACGGCGCAAACATCGGCCGCCGGACCGGCGCGTCCTCCGGCATGCCCGCCTGGACCTGGAACCAGCGCTCGGCGCTTTCGAGCCAGTTCGCATCGCGCAGCCGCAAATTCTCGTGGCTGATCCGCTGTGAACGCGTCAGGAGTGAGTAGTTGAACTGGACCGGATCGAGGTCGAGATAACGCTCAACCTCCTCGAACCATTCAAGGCTGTTGCGCGCGGCGGACTGGAGGCGGAGCACCTCGGTGCGCCTTTCCTCCTGGTACCGCTCGAACGCCTTTTCCATCGTCGTCTCGGAATGAAGATATTCCGCCAGGGCGATGGCGCTATCGAAAGCGAGCCGCGAGCCCGAGCCGATCGAGAAATGCCCGGTGGCCGCGGCGTCGCCCATCAGCACCACATTTTCGTGGTGCCATTTCTCGCAGATCACCCGCGGGAAATTCATCCATACCGCCGAGCCGCGCAGATGGCTGGCGTTGGACATGAGGCGGTGTCCGCCCAGATGCTTTTCGAAGATGCGCTCGCACGTGGCGACCGCCTCCTCCTTCGACATGTGCTCGAAGCCCCATTTATCCCAGGTCTGCTGCGTGCACTCGACGATCACCGTCGCCGTGTCGGCGTCGAACTGGTAGGCATGGATCCACATCCAGCCATGCTCGGTTTCCTCGAAGATGAAGGTGAATGCGTCGTCGAATTTCTGATGCGTGCCGAGCCAGATGAACTTGCACAGCCGGACATCGATGTCCGGCCGGAAGACCTCTGCATATTCTCTGCGCACGAGTGAATTGATCCCGTCCGCCGCGACGACGAGGTCATACTCGCGGCGGTAGTCTTCCGCTGTTTTGAATTCGCTCTGGAATTGCAGATCGACGCCAAGTTCGCGCGCCCGCGCCTGCAGGATCAACAGCAGCTTCATCCGACCGATGCCGGCAAAGCCATGGCCGCCGGAAACCGTACGCGTGCCACGATGGATGACCGCTATGTCGTCCCAATAGGCGAAGTTGGCGCGGATTTTCGCGGCACTGTCCGGATCGTTTTCGGCGAGGTTATCCAGAGCGTCATCGGAAAGCACGACGCCCCAGCCAAAGGTGTCGTCGGCCTTGTTGCGCTCCACCACCGTCACTTCGTGCGACGGATCGCGCAGCTTCATCGAGATCGCGAAATACAGACCCGCAGGTCCGCCTCCAAGACAAACGATCCTCACGTCCGGCGCCTCCCTTTTTCGCGTCCGGTCCAAACCGGTTGCGCACCATCAGAATAACCAAGGGAAGTTTAATTTCAATCCTAAAAGTTTCACATATAAAATATTGCGCGCCAAGGGTATCGCCCGTTCCGAAAATGGCGCGCCGGGTGCTCAGGGCACGTAGCGCATGAAGGCGAAGCGGCGTGAATCCGGCGACCAGGACGGGACATTGATGGTTCCCTGCCCGCCATGGAGATCGAGCAGGATTTCGGGCGTACCACCCTCGGAAGGCATTAGCCGCAACTGGACATCGCGACCAGCGGGGTGGCCCCGCGTACCGCCTTCATAGGCGAGATAGACGATGCTTTTTCCGTCGGGCGACGGGTGCGGGAACCAGTTGACCCGTTCGTCATCCGTCATCATCTGCGGATCACTGCCGTCGGGCCGGACCCGCCAGAGTTGAACGGAGCCGTCCCTTTCGCCATTGAACCAAATCCACTCGCCATCCGGCGTATAGTCCGGTCCGTCGCAATGATCGAAACCCCGCGTCACCTGGAATTCCTCACCGCCACCGACCGGGCAGGTATAGACTTGGAACGTCTCACCGCGCCGGGCGACATAGGCGAGCCTCTCCCCGTCGGGAGACCAGCCGTGCCAGTAGGACGGCACGCGCTCGGTCACCCTCACAGGCACACCGCCGCCAGCCGGCAGCGTGTAGATGCAGCTTTCGCCGAATTCGGACGAATCGCTGATCGCAAGCATGCTTCCGTCGGGCGACAGCCCGTGATCGTTGTTGAGGCGAACGGCAAATCCGGTATCGATTTCCCGGAGAACCGGAGCGGCAAGATCGACCTCGAAAAGCCGGCCTGAACCATTCACGATCAATGCGCCGCCGTCCCGGCTCCAGTTCGGGGCCTCGATGTGACCATCGAGTTCGAGAACGGTGTCCACCGATCCGGTCACGATATCGAATACAGACAGAATGCTTTTCATGGGCCCGCCTCCAAGCACCAACTCTAAGGACGAGCTTTGGAAAGGCAATCAGCGCGTTTCGCCGTCGTCGCTATTGAGTGGCAATGCGTAACGCCATGCCCGCAAAGTCGGGAACCGGGTGTGTATGTGCTGTCCGATCACGGCAGCAGGAAAATTACTTCCCTGCGTCGTCCGTGCCGATCTCGCTCTCATCGACAGGCTCGAGATCGGGATCGTCATAGCGGGCAACATAGGACTCGATGAGCCGATCGACCGCCGCGCGAGTGACCTTGTTGTTCGACGTGGAGAAACCGAGCGTCGCGACCATCTTCCAGTGGCCGTACATCAGCGAGACGAACAAATAGCCGAGTTCCAGGCAGGCCTTCTGGTTGAGCTGCGGATAGCTGACCTGGACCTCGTGGGCGATCGTGTATTGCAGCAGATTGTACTGCGCATGCAGGTTCTCCCTGATCTTCGGGTGAGCCGCGGCAAGCGAGAACATCGCATCGTAGACACTGTCGTCGCGCGGCTTCTCCAGATCGCGGTCCGACAGGAAGTCGAAATAGAAATCGAGGAACGTCTTCAGCCGTTGCGGCGTCTGGGCATTCAGGATACCGCGCATCAGGCAATCGCGATAAGCCGCCGCAAGCCGATCGCAAACCGCGACCATAAGCTCGATCGGATCCGGGAAGTAATGCCGGATCAGCTGGCGCGACATATCGGCTTCCTGCGCGATCAAATCGTAGGAAATATGCGGCAGGCCGTTTTTCAGGATCGCGTTGAAAGCCGCCTCGACGATCTCCGGCTTACGGACTTCCGATATGGGTTTTGGCATGCGGTTTTACGGTACGCAGTCTATATTGTCATATTTTTAGCGTAGCACATTCGCCGCGAGAGCGCATTATGGCAAGCTGTAGGACTTCATGACTATGGAATCGCGACAATTAGTCCGTGGAAAGACGATGCCCTCCGGCCGAACCGAAGGGCATTGATTTTCCAATCAGGCAGTTTGGCGCCGTCAGCTGGCGTTCTTGATCATGTCGCGGGCAATGATGAGCTGCTGGATCTGCGATGTACCCTCGTAGATCCGGTAAAGGCGGACGTCTCGATAGAAGCGTTCGATCGGGTAGTCCACGATATAGCCGGCACCGCCGAAAATCTGCACCGCGCGGTCGGCCACACGCCCGACCATTTCCGTGGCGAAATACTTCGCGCATGAGGATTCCACGGTCACGCGTTCGCCGGCATCGCGCCGCTTCGCCGCGTCGAGCACCATGCACCAGGCCGCATAGGCCTCGGTGCGCGAATCGGCGAGCATCGCCTGCACGAGCTGAAACTCTGCGATAGGCTTGCCGAACTGTTCGCGCTCCATCGCGTAGCGAAGACATTCCTCAATCAAGCGATCGGCCGCGCCGCAGGCGGCAGCCGCGATGTGAAGGCGCCCGCGGTCGAGCACCTTCATGGCCGTTTTGAACCCCATGCCAGGCACTCCACCGATAATCGCTTCGGCCGGCACCCTGACATTGTCGAAATTTACATCCGCCGTCAGCGTGCCGTGATGCCCGAGCTTGCTGTCGGGCTTGCCGACGCTCAGCCCTTCCAGATCCGCATCGACAGCGAATGCGGTGATACCGCCCGCGCCCTTGTTGTCCGGATCGGTACGCGCCATCACGGTAAAGACGCCGGCGCGCGGCGCATTCGTGATGAAGCGCTTGGAACCGTTGAGCACGTAGTGATCGCCATCCTTGACGGCGTTGGTGCGCAGGGCCGCCGCGTCGGACCCGGAGCCCGGCTCGGTAAGCGCGAACGAACCAATCATCTCACCAGTCGCCATCAGCGGCAGGTAACGATCCTTCTGCGCGTCGGTGCCGTCGATGACGATGCCCTGCGAACCGATGCCGATCGTCGTCGCGAAGGCCGAGCGATAGGACCCATGCGCGCGCCCGATCTCATAGATCACCCGCGCCTCGTCTTCCATGCCGAGCCCCATGCCGCCATAGGTCTCCGGGATCGTCAGCCCGAACAGGCCGAGTTCCTTCATCTCCGAAAGGATGTCTTCTGGAATGTCGTTGAGTTCCTCGACCTTGCGTTCGGCGGGGATCAGGCGCTCGTCCACGAACCGCCTGACGACGGCGAGCAGTTGATCGAGGGTTTCCTTATCGACGGCCATGATGCGTTACTCCGGGCGTTGCTTGTCTAAGAAGGGTGTTATCGGGTTGAGGTCAGGACGGATCGCCGCCATTGCGGGTCCAGACCATCACGTTGGAGAAGCCTGTCTGGACCCGCTCGTCGCGCTGGTTGATCAGCGTTCTCTCGGTCTGGACGATTCCCCATTGCGGCTTGCTGGTCTGGCGCTTGCTGGCGATGCGCGTTTCAAGCTTGATCGTGTCGCCGATGAAGATCGGCTTCAGGAACTTCCAGTTGACCAGTTCCATGAAGATCGCGTTCTTCCACGTTCCCTGCGCCGTCTGGTTCTGCATGCCGGTCGCGATCGAAAGACCGAGTACACCGTGGACGACGCGCTGGCCGAACTGGGTCTTCTTCGCGAATTCCTCGTCCGTATGGATGCTGTGGTAATTGCCGGAGAGGCCGGTGAAAATCACATTGTCAGCTTCCGTGACCGTGCGTCCGCGCGAGTAGAATACCGAGCCTTCCTCGATATCCTCGAAAAATATGGCGTCTTCCATGGCGACCCTCCTCCGGTCTTACCTATTCGTCGTCCCGGCGAATGAGGCCGTCGACGGCGATGCCGCGCCCCTCGCCCGGGTAGTAGATGAACGGATTGATATCGAGTTCCGCGACGTTGTCGGCGCCGGCCATCAGCAGGGACGCACCGACAATCGCATCGGCCAGCGGCGCGAGACGCTCATTGTCCTCGCCCAGCAATCCGCGCGCAGACGGAATCTCGCCGATCATGTCCATCGCTTCGGCGCGACCGACCGGTGCGGGACGGAACGTCACCTGGCGCAGAGCTTCCGTGTAGACACCGCCAAGGCCGAACGCGATCAAAGGCCCGGCTTGCGGATCGCGCATTCCGCCGATCAGCAATTCGACGCCGGGCGCCACCATTGGCTGCACGGAGACCCCTTCCAGTTCGCCGCCAGCCTTCTTCGCGGCGGCATGGATTTCATCGAAGGCGCGCGCCGCGCCGGCCTCGTCGCAGACATTCAGCTTGACCAGACCGGCCTTCATCTTGTGGGCGATTTGCGTGGTTACGCCCTTGATAACGACGGGAAACCCGAAAGCCCGTGCGTTGGCGCCGGCCTCTTCGGCCGTCTGTACGATCGCCTCGTCGCAAACAGGCACGCCGGCGAGGCGCAGAATGGCCTTGGACTGGTGTTCGGTGAGAAGCGACGCGCTGCCGGTGCGAACCGCGCTGTCGATCGCTTCGCGTGTCTCAGCATCGAGTTCCGGTGCCTGTCCGGTCTCGCCGGACGCACTCGCCCTGGCGCTGCCGATACGGGAAATCGCCTGCAAGGCGCCGTGAAGCTGTTCGAAGACCGGGATATTGCCCGCGCGGAATCGCCTGGCGGATTCCGCGACGCATTCTCCGCCGCAAACCACGGCCATGATCGGCTTGCCAATGGTGGCACTCGCCGCGACAACCTCGTCGGCAATCCGTTCGGACCCGTAAACGACCGTGATCAGCATGACGATCACGTCGATCCCTTCATCCGCGGCGACGATTTCGAGGGCCGCCTGCATCATTCCGGGGCTCGACGTGACGGCACCGGTCACGTCCAGCGGGTTGTTCTCGGGCGCAAAGTCGGGAAGCACGTCGCGGAGCTTGCGCCGGGTTTCGTCCGAAAACGCGCCCATCTTCAGGCCGACCGCCTCGCTGCGGTCCGCAGCAAGGCTGCCCATGCCGCCCGACACGCTGATGAAGCCGACGCGCCGTCCGTCGATATCGTACGCCGAGGCGGCGAGCGCCGCTTCGAGCGCGTCCTGAACGTCATCGACCTCGATGACGCCGTGACGCCGGAAAATGGCCTTGTAGGCGGCCGACGATCCGGCCAGCGAACCCGTATGCGACTGGATCGCGCTGGCGCCCTGCTCCGACCAGCCGGCGCGAAGGACGATCACCGTCTTGCCGAGCCGGCGCGCCTCTGAAAGCGCATGGTCCAGCTTGTCGAGATCCCGCAGCCCCTCGATGTAGAGAAGCACCACCCGAGTGCTCGGGTCGTGGATCTGGTGAAGGAGCACGTCGGGAATTTCGAGATCCGCCGAATTGCCGATCGACAGGAAGCTGGAAAACCGCAGGCCCTGGTTCATGCCGGCATCGAGAAACGAACCTCCCAGCGCACCGCTCTGCGAGATCAGCGCGACATTGCCCGGCTCGAACTGCCGGTCGAAGGCCTGGTTGCCGGTGGCTGCCAGTTTGTTGCCCGCGTGATAGGCGCCGAGCGAGTTCGGGCCGAGAATGCGAATGCCGAGACGCCGGGCGCAGGCAACAAGCTCCTCCTGTTCGCCGACACCTTCGCCGCCCTGTTCCGCATAGCCCGAGGTGATGACGATAGCCGCCTTGACGCCCAATCGCCCGCACCCTTCGAGGGCCTCCAGCGCCGAGGACTTCGGCACGACGATGATGGCAAGGTCCACCGGCCCCGGCACGTCGTCGAGAGAGGCATATCCCGGGATGCCGAGAATGGCATCGCCGCGCCGGTTCACCGGATAGATCGTTCCGTCATAACCGTAACGCGTGAGATTGCGCATGACGCGGCCGCCGAACTTCGACTCGTTTTCGGAAGCGCCGATGACGACGATCGATTTCGGCGCGAAAACGGCGTCGATCGCGTTCAGAACCTCCGTGTCCGGCCGGTAGTTGTCATGCATCTTGTTCACCTTCCCGTTCTCCTCTCCTGCGGCACTGATGCCGTTCAGCCCTCTGCCTGATCCGCGTTCCTGCGCTTCATCATCAGGACATGCTCACCGTCCTGGACGAGCGTTCCATCCTGATTGAAGACCTCGACCTTCTGGTAGGTGATGCCGCGGTCCGGCTTGCTGGTTTCCTTCATCTTTTCGATATGAATGCGCGCCCAGATCGTGTCGCCGAAGAAGACGGGAGCCTTGAAGTTCCAGGTCAGACCCAGAAAGGCGATCACGGTCCCCTCGAAAATGCCGAGACGCTGCTTCAGGCCGGTCACGACCGACAGAACCAGCAGGCCGTGGGCGATCGGCTCCTTGAACGCGGTCTCCGCCGCGAAGGTCCTGTCGGTATGCAGCCGGTTGAAATCGCCCGAGGTTCCCGCGAACGCCATCACGTCCGCCTCGGTAATCGTCCGGGGAACCGTGTCGTAGAAGGTTCCCTCCTCGAAATCCTCGAAATACAGTCCCGCCAACGTCCGGTCCTCCTGTTTGAACAAGCGCGAGGCGCGCCGCCGAGCATTGCCGGCGGCCTGTGTGTCCGGCCGGCCTCGCAGCGGCCGGACATTCATGCTTGCGGTCGAGATCGGCGCCTAGTAACCGCCGACGCTCTTTCCGCCACAGACGTAGAGAACCTGGCCTGTAATGTACCAGGCATCGTCCGACGCGAAGAACCGCGTTGCGTAGGCAACGTCATCCGGCGATCCGATGTCCCGGATCGGCTGCGTCTTGCGCAGGTTTTCCTGCACGTCCTCGCGCAGCCCCTGATACATCGGCGTGTTGATGACACCCGGGGCGATGCAGTTGCTGGTGATGTTGTAGCGCCCGAGTTCCCGCGCCATCGTCCGCGTCAGGCTGACCACACCGCCCTTGGCGGCCGAGTAGTTCGCCTGCCCCACATTGCCCTGATAGGCACGCGAGGAGATGTTGACGATGCGCCCGTATTTGGCCGGGATCATCGCGTCGCGTACCACCGCCTGCGAACACAGGAAGTAGGACTTCAGGTTGATGTCCAGCACAAGGTCCCAGTCCTCTTCCGGCATCTTGACCAGGAAGTTGTCGCGAATGATGCCGACATTGTTGACGAGGATGTCGATCTTGCCGTGCTCGGCGAGAATCGACTCGACCATCGCGTCCACCTGTTCCTTGCTGGTCGCGTCCGCCTTCAACGCGGCAGCCCGGCCACCTTCGGAACGGATCTGCTCCTCCATGCCGCGTGCATTGTCCTCGTTGACGTCGGCGATGACGACGAAAGCGCCGTCCTTCGCCAGTCCGCTTGCGATCGACGCGCCGATACCCTGTCCGGCACCCGTGACGATCGCCACTCTGTTATCCATCTTCACGCTTGCGCTCCCTGCTGAGGCTTGAAGTTCAGTAGCGAATGGCCTTCCTCGATTTCCGAGATGACCGGATCGACCCGCATGCCGATCGACACCGTGTCCGGATCGCAATCGACGATGTTGCCCATGATGCGGACCCCGACGTCGAGATCGACGAGCGCCACGACATAGGGCATCCGCGCCTTGAAGCTCGGATGCGGCGCGAAACCGGGAACCGAAAAGGAGTAGACGGTTCCGGACGCCTCGACGGCGCGCCACTCGATGTCGTCGGACCAGCACCCCGCACAGATCGGACGGGGATAAAACTGATAGGTCTCGCAGGATTTGCAGTACTGCAGGCGAACCTCGCCTTCGCGAAGTCCCTGCCAGTAAGGCTCGGCCTCGCCGGAATAGGTCGGCAGGACGTTGGGCGATTCACTCATGATTACTCTCCTCCCAGGATCAGTGTCGCGTGCGACGACAACACGCCGCCGACGCCATGGGCCAAGGCGAGATTGGCGGACGGGATCTGCCGATCGCCGCATTCGCCGCGCAATTGCCGCACCGCCTCGATGATCAGGAAAATGCCGAACATGCCCGGATGACAGTAAGAAAGACCGCCGCCGCTCGTATTCAGCGCGAATTCGCCGCCCGGCGCCGTTCTCTGTCCGGAAACGAAGGCTCCCGCCTCGCCCTTGGCGCAGAAGCCAAGGTCTTCGAGGCAAAGCATGACCGTGATCGTGAACGAGTCGTAGATCTGCGTCACGTCGATGTCGGACGGCTTCACGCCGGCCATTCCGAACGCTTTCGGCCCGGTTATGCCAGCCGCTGTCCGCACGAGATCCGGCATCTGCGAAATGCCCATATGCGAATGGGTATCCGCGAAACCGAGCACGGCGACCGGACGCTTTTTCAGGTCGCGCGCCCGTTCGAGGCTGGTCACGATCACCGCGCCACCGCCGTCGGTCACAAGACAGCAATCGTAACGATGCAGCGGATCGGTCACGATCGGCGAGTTCATGACGTCGTCGATGCTCAGTGGATCACGCGTATAGGCCTTCGGATTGAGCGCGGCCCACTTGCGGGTTGCCACCGCGATCTCGGCAAGCTGCTCCGATGTCGTTCCGAACTCGTACATGTGCCGGCGCGCGGCCATCGCATAAGCCGCAAGCGGCAGCGGCGGGCCATAGGGCGCCTCGAACTGCCATGGTGGCTCGGGGTTGCCATAGGTTCCCTGCGGATTGCGGCTGCGGTCGGATTTCTGCGTGCTGCCATAAGTGATCAGGCACGTCGTACAGAGACCGGCTTGAATGGCGGCCATCGCGTGACCGACATGAGTCTCGAAGGATGATCCGCCGGTGATGGTCGAGTCCGAATAGCTTGGCTGGATGCCCAGATACTCGCTCAGCGCCATGGACGGCATGTGCATCGAGTTGAACGGCGCCGCGGTCAGAACGCCGTCGATGTCGCTCTTCTCCAGCCCCGCATCCTCGATGGCTGCCTTGGCGGCCTCCATCTGGAGCTGGAAGATCGTCTTGCCCGGGACCGAGCCCAGATCGGACTCCGCCACACCGGCGATCGCTATCCCTTGACTGCTATGCTGGCTTGCCACGTCAATTTTCCCTGGTCTGTTGTTGCATTCATTCGTCCACGCTTGCCTGCGCGGTTTTCCCCGCCGCACCCTCGCTGTCGATCCTGCGCGTCTTCAGGATCCGGCGATGCAGCCGGACCGTGACGAGGAGTGTCAGCGCGAAGAAACCGAGCGCGATCGGGCGCGTGAAGAAGATCGTCCAGTCTCCGCCCGAGAGCAGGAGCGACTGGCGCATCGCGTTCTCGACCATGGGTCCGACGAGAAAGGCGATGATGAGCGGAGCAAGCGGGAAGCCGGTACGCTTCATGAAAAGGCCCAGCAGCCCTGCTCCGACCATGACGTAAATATCGAAGATGTTGTTGTTGATGCTGAAAGCGCCGACCACGCACAGCGTCAGGATGATCGGGAACAGGAACCGCGTCGGCACCAGGACCACCATGGCGAACAGGCGGATCAGGTAGTGCCCGAGCAGGAACATGATCGCGTTTGCCACGAGCATGCCGATCAGGATCGCGTAGACCGTCGGTCCGCTGTGCTGGAACAGGGTCGGTCCCGGCACCATGCCGTGCAGCAGAAAGGCGCCCGCGATGATGCTGGAGATCACGTCGCCGGGAATGCCGAGCGTGAGGAGCGGCACGAAGCTGGCGCCGTTGACGGCGTTGTTCGCGGCTTCGGGCGCAACGATTCCTTCCTCGCAGCCCGTACCGAATATCTCGGGCGTGTCGGATTTATGCTTCGCCTCCGAATAGGCGAGGAACGCCGCCAGCGACTGACCGACGCCTGGCACGATCCCGACGATCGTTCCGATGATGCTGGAGCGCAGCAATGTCCGGAAATGCTTCTTGAACATCGCCATCGTCGGGTAGCTGATGTGATAATTGGACCCGGCAGCCGTCTTCGCGATCTTCGGCCCGATCGTTCGCACGCCCTGATCCAGCACTTCCGAGATACCGAACAGGCCGATCAGCATCGGGATAAAGGATATGCCGCCCTGAAGCTGGAATGTGTCGAACCAGAAGCGCGGCGTTCCCAGAATGACGTCCGGACCGATCACTGCGAGCAGCATGCCCAGCGCGCCCGACATCAGGCCCTTGACCATGTTGCCGGTGGAAACCGTGGCGATCACGGTCAGCGCGAAGAGCGTAACGGCGAACATTTCGGGTGGACCGAACTTCACCGCGACAGCGGCGAGCGGAGCCATGACGACGATCATCACGATATCGCTGAACGTATCGCCGAACACCGAGGCCGTATGCGCCAGCGACAGCGCGCGGTTCGCCTCGCCGCGCTTCGTCATCGGATAACCGTCAAGCAGCGTCGCGGTGGAGGACGCCGTCCCCGGCACGTTGATCAGGATCGCCGAGATCGACGCGCCGAACACGGCGCCCTTGTAGATGCCGACCAGAAAGACGATGGCCGCAACCGGTGAGAGATAGAATGTAAAGGGAATGAGGATGGCGACAGTCAGTGCGCCGCTCAATCCGGGTATCGCGCCGACAAGCGTTCCGACGAACACACCCGCCAGAATGTAGAGCAGGTTCTGCCACTGCGCGAAAAGAGCCAGACCTTCAAGGAATTGCGCGTACATCACGAGAGCCCTACTGGAACAGCCGACCGAGCGGCAAAGGGATGTTCAGCAAGTCGCCAAACACGAAATAGAGAACCGCCATCAGTCCGGCCGTGACCAGAAAGGTCATCCACACGGACGCGCCGAGATAAAGCATGTACAGGACGGCCACGATCGCGGTTGCGTAGATGTAGCCGATCCAGATCGTTCCGATCACGTAAAGCAGGATCAGCGCGATCGGGACGATTGCATTCAGCAGCGCATCCCTCGGCGTCGGTGCTTCATCGTCAGACGCGACCGGAAGCTCGTGGATCTCGTCCCCGCTGATGCGCCGCTTGAGCCAGAAGGCCGCAAGGAGCACGCAAAGGATCATCGAGAACAGGAGGACGACACGCGGGAAAAGCCAAGGCTGAATCCCGTCATCGTAAAGGCCGGGCGCTTCCTGCGGAGCGATGATGAAGAGCCAGAGCGCCAACGGGATCGCGACGATCGCAATGATCAGATCGAGATAGCCTTTGAGGGGGTTCTTGGAAAACATGAAAAACCTGTTTTTCGCGAAACACGAGACAAGCTGACGATACCCCAAAAAGGGTACGCTTCCCTCGCAGACTTTGATTGGCTTCAACGCGCCCGCCGAGCGGCCATGCCGCCATCACGGGATCTCTGGATCGCGTCCGCCCAAAAGAGCGGACGCGATGTCTTGCTTATTCCGAAGCGCCGAGCAGCTTGGAATACATCTCGAATTCGCGATCGACGCGTGCCTGGGTGTCTTCACGGGACATCCACTGCACAGAGACGCCAATTGCGCCCATGCGTTCCTGGAATTCCGGGTTTTTCACAACCTTCTCAAGCGCATTTTCGAGCGTTTCCATGCGTTCTTCCGGCACGCCGACGGGAGCGTAAACCGCATACCAGGGGCTCAGTCCCGAAAATCCGACTTCGCTGAACGTCGGCACGTCCGGAAACTTCTCGAGGCGTTCGGCATTGTCGACGACCAGAAGACGGGTCTTGCCGTCGGCACCGAGATCGCCGCGTACTTCCGTACCCGCAAGCTGAACCTGTTTGCCGTGAAGGGCCGCGATCACATTACCCGAACCGCCCATCGGCACGTGGCGGATTTTAAACCCGGCCTGATCGGAAATTCCCTTCATCGTCAGGTGGGCGACGCTGTTCTCGCCGCTGGTCGCATAGGTGATCGACCCGTCGGAAGCCTTAGCCGCCTCCAGGAAATCATCGAAGGTCTGCCACGGAGAATCCTTCGGCACGACGAGTGCCGTGAAGAACGTGCCCACATGGCCGACCGGCGCGAGATCGCCCACATCATACGGCAGATCCTGAAGAATCGGCTTGGGGAGAACGGGACCCGCCGGCACCATCCCGAGCACATAGCCATCAGGACGCTGCGACACCATCCAGGCCGTACCGATCGTACCGCCGCCACCGCTCGTATAGTTCGGCACGAGCGATACGCCGAGTTCTTCCTGATAGAATGGAATGAGCGCCTGCGTCGCCACATTCGTGGAGCTGTTCGCACCGAACGGCACGTTGATCTGGATCGGCTTGGTCGGGAAATCGTCGGCCTGCGAGGGCGTCGCGGCGACCGACAGTCCGGCAATCGCGCCAACCGCCGCCATCAGCATCGGACGGTTCAGTTTCCGTAAGTAGTTCAGCATGCGTTTTCCTCCCTTTGAAAACTCACCGAGCCAGACGCTCATCGCCTGTCCGGTCATGACCGAAAGAGCGAACCGAAGACCGGTAACATGAGCGAAGCCTTCTCCGACGCCCACTTGAGTTCTTCGGCAGTCCGTTCGGCATTCGATGCATCAGATAATGCATCTTATATAAGACATACTAATTTGCCCCTGAATGTGTGTCAACTGCCTACCGCCCCTGTAACCGGCTTTGCGAAACGTGGAATGAAGAACGAAATCACTGGCCGAGCGCGGAAATCTGCGCCAGCAGATCGTCGTCGACCGAAATGCCTTTCTGCATGATCTCGGCCTTCAGTGACTGACGCCTGCGGCCCGGAACCCGCGCGCCGGGCATCGCGTCGATGAGCCCGGCCAACACGGCGAATCGGCTCACCGCACTGCCTCCGAAAACCTCGGGATCGATCGCGATGATCAATTGTCCGGTACCCGGCGCCGCACCCTCTCCGTCGAAGAAGGAAGTCGCTTCATAGCCGTAATTGGCGCCAGTCAGGCCGGCACACAGCATCTCGACCATGAGCGCGAGCGCCGTGCCCTTCGCATCGCCCATGGGCACCATCGTGCCGTCGAGGGCAGCCTGCGCGTCGGTCGTCGGATTGCCGTCTCGGTCGAGCGCCCACCCCTCCGGTATGGCGTTGCCTTGCTGTTTGGCCGCCATGATTTTCCCGCGCGCCACCTTGGACAGCGAGATGTCGACCACCACGGGTCCGTCCTCGCCGGCGGGAGCGGCGAATGCGATTGGGTCCGTGCCATAAAGCGGTGTCTTGCCGCCCCAGGGCGCCATCGCGCTCGGCGCATTGGCGAACAGAATTCCGACAAGGTTCTTCTCCGCCAACCGCTCGACGATCGTGCCGGCGACACCGCAATGATGCGACCGGCGAATGCCCGCCATGGCGATTCCCTGCAGCGCGGCCGCCTCGGGCAGGTTCTCCAGGGCAAGGTCGATCGCCGGATAGGCGAAGCCGTTTGCCGCATCCACCGCGAACGCGCCCGGCCGCTTCCTTTCAATCGTGGGAATGGCTTTCGCATCGACCTTGCCGGAAAGCGCCTGCGCGCAGTAGGACGGCATCCGGCGCAGCCCGTGACCGGACTGACCGGCCAGTTCGGCGGCGATCAGGGCGCGTGCGACCGACCCGGCATTCGCTTCGGACGCACCGCACCGAGCGAGCGTCTCGACGATGAGTGTTGTGGCTTCTGCGACCCCAAGCAGTTTCACGACGCGCTTTCCTTCAGATGTTTTGCAACGGTGTCCGCGGTCAGACGGCTCACCCGCACGTTCGATTCGTCCGTGACGCCCGCGATATGCGGCGTCAGAATGACATTCGACAAGCCGGCGAACATCGCGCCACGCTCTTCGGTCAGCGGCTCCTCTTCGAACACGTCAAGCGCCGCGCCGGAGATCTTGCCGGTCTTCAGCGCCGCCTGAAGCGCGAGTTCGTCGACCGTCCCACCACGCGCGGCGTTGATCAGGACCGCACCCTTCTTCATTCTCGCGAAGGCTTCCGTTTCGATGATGTGCCGCGTTTGGTTCGTAAGCGGGATATGAAGACTCACGACATCCGAAATGGATAGCAGTTCGTCGAGTGAGACGCGCCCCACATGTTTCCAGGCCGGATCGTCCGCCGCGACGAAAGGATCACTCGCGACCACCGACATGCCGAGCGCAGCGGCCCGGCGCGCGACCTCGCGCGCGATCGAGCCGAAGCCGACGAGCCCCATCGTCTTGCCCGATATTTCGCGGCCGATAAGCGCCTGTCGCGGCCATTCGCCTGCAGCAACCGAGGCGGTCGAAAGATAGGCGCCACGCAGCAGCATCAGCGCGGTCGTGATGACATATTCCGCCACCGAAAGATCGTTTGCTCCGGTCGCCGGGTAAACCGCGACGTCCCTCGCCTTGCAAGCATCGACATCGATGTTGTCGAGCCCGACGCCAAGACGCCCGACGCATTGCAGCGCCGGTGCGGCAGCCAGAAGATCGTCTCGCACCTGCGTGCGATTGCGCACGAGGATGGCCTTCGCCGCGCCGAGCGACGCCAACAATTCCTCCGGGCGATCGACCAGCGTCGGATCGAAGAGTACCGAGAAATCCTGGCGCAGCGTATCGACGGCAGCCTCCTCCATGAACTCGCTTATGACAATGTCATGCATGGCGTTTGCCTGTCCGATGGCTTGAAATGAAACGGACCCGGCGATGATGCCGGGTCCGGAATTGGCAGGGCCTGATCAGGCGCTCCGGTAGAGTTTCGTCATGACGAACTCGCGGTGACCGAGCGCCTCGGCTGCCGTGCTTCGCCCATTCGACGTGCGGACGATCATATCGATCAGGGAATCGCCCGCCTCGTCGATCGTCATCTCGCGCCGCAGGATGCCCGAAACATCGACATCGACATGCTCGCCCATTGTCCGGATCGTCCTTGGATTGGCCGAAATCTTGATCACGGGTACGATCGGGTTGCCGATGACATTGCCCTGTCCCGTCGGGAATGTGTGTACCACATATCCGGCGGCCGCCATGAGTGTCACGCATTCGGCCGCGGCCGACGACGTGTCCATGAAGTAGAGACCTTTTCCGGCTGCCGGCGCCTCCGCCGGCTCAAGGATATCGATATAGCGCGATTCGCGGCCGATCTTCTCGAGATTGCCAAGCGCCTTTTCCTCGATCGTGGTCAGGCCACCCTCGATATTGCCCTTCGTGGGCTGGCTTTCTGACAGGTCGTCCGTCTGGTGCGCGAAGATCACGTCATCCTGGTAGGCCTTCCACATCTTGTACCAGCGCTCGCCGACTTCCTCGTTGATCGCGCGCGCCTTGCAGATGTGCTCGGCGCCAGTGATCTCGGAGGTTTCTCCGAAGCAGCCATAGATGCCTTCCGGCAGCAGCTTGTCATACATGTTGCCGACGGTCGGGCAGGATCCCAGTCCGGTCGTCGTGTCGCTCTCGCCGCATTTGGTGGAGACCCACAGATCGGAGATCGGGCATTCGACGCGCTGCAATTCGGACGCGTAATGCACGAAGCCTTTGGCCGCGCGCGACGCATCCATGATGGTCTTCAGATCACCGTTCTGTTCGATGGAGAACGCCGCCACCGGCTTGCCGGTTTCGGCAATTCCGTCCGCGATCTTCTGCGTCCAGCCCGGCTCGATACCGATCACGACCACGGCGGCGACATTCGGGTTCGCACCCGTGCCGATCATGGTGCGGAAATGCAGATCGAGATCCTCGCCGAACTGAAGACGCCCATAAGCGTGCGGAAGCGCGAGTGTGCCCTTGATATTGTTGGCCACCGCCTCGCATGCCGCATTGGAAATGTCGTCGACGGGAAGGATTACCACATGGTTGCGCACGCCGACGCGACCGTTGTCGCGGCGATACGCCATGATGGTAAGATTTGAATATTGCGATGCCATTCGACAGCCCTCCCCGGCTACCAGCGCTTGGTTTTCAGATTGTGGACGTGGACGTGGCCGCCTTTTTTCACATCGGCGGTGAATTTCCCGATGTCCTCGCCATATTTGATTGCGGTCTCGCCCGCCTTCAGGTCGCGCAACGCCACCTTGTGCCCGATCGGCACGTCGTCTCCGACCCCCAGATTGAAACTGGAATTGTCGGCCGTGACGACGCAAAGCATGTCGGTTCCAGCCTCGAGATTCTCCACCACGACCACGCCGACATTGTCGGCATGTTCATGGACTAGCAATTGTGGTGCGGTCATTCAGTGCTCCTTCCCTACTCCGCTAACTCTTATATAAGATATACGATACATAATAGTGGAACTGTCAAGCGCGATGCACTATTATCAGGCACCGAAATTGCGAAGGAGCGCCGGCCCGTTGTCCGCAGAACACGAAGCACTGGACTACAAACCGCTTTACGCCCGCATCCGTGACCGCCTTGTCGGCCGCCTCGTCGATGGCCAATGGACGCCCGGCATGCTAATTCCCAGCGAGATGGAACTCGCCCGCCAGCTCGGCGTGAGCCAGGGAACCGTCAGAAAGGCGCTGGACGTTATGGCCTCGGAAAACCTGCTCGTGCGCAGGCAGGGGCGCGGCACCTATGTCGCGGTACCCGAGGAAGGCCCGCAGCAGTTCAAGTTTTTCCGGCTTCTGCCCGACGACGGAAGCCGCGTGCTTCCGGAATCGGAGGTCGTGCGCCGTCGCTCGGCGAAAGCGTCCGCAATGGAAGCCAAGATGCTGAAGGTGCCGCCAGACAGCCAGCTCTGGACCGTCGAGCGCGTCCGGTTTCTCGGTGAGGAACCGCTTCTGGTCGAAACCATCATCTTGCCAGCGGCGCGGTTTCCCGGTTTCGACGAGGTCAACGACCTGCCGAACAATATCTATGGCCTTTACGCGGAACGATGGGGCGTCACCATCTCGGCGGCCTCCGAAAAGCTCAAGGCCGTCGCCGCGGAAAAGAACGACGCAGAGCTTCTCGGTTGTGCACTGGGAGACCCGCTCATCCAGATCGAGCGCATCGGCTACGACCTGGAAAACACACCCAGCGAAATCCGCGTCTCGCGATGCAATACACGCAACGCGCATTATGTTTCCGTGGTGCGATAGCGCCTAGAGCCCAGCAAAAGAACCGCCGCTTTCCGCAAGGCGCTTCAGCAAAGGCGCCGGCTCCCGGAAAGCGTCCAGAGTTGGCCTGCCCCTAAGGGCCGGAGCCACGGGAACGCGAATATGTGGCACTAAAAATTGCTGGTGCCCCCGGAGAGACTCGAACTCCCGACCCTCTGATTACAAATCAGATGCTCTACCAACTGAGCTACAAGGGCACGCGTTGCCGATAGCATATACACGAAAGCTGTAAAGAGACTATTTCCAAGCTGTGTGCTAAGCGCACCGGGTTAATGTGATTGCGAGCCCTGCCCTCATGAACAATGAGTCCATCGCCTTCCTGTCGTCGGATACGCCGGAGTCGCGCGAATCGGCCAAGTTGCTATCCGCGCTCTACGGTCAGGAATCGATCGAGGAAGCCGAGACGATCGTCGCGCTCGGCGGCGACGGTTTCATGCTGCAGACGCTTCACCAGTTCATCAACACCGGCAAGCGGATCTACGGCATGAACCGCGGGTCTGTCGGCTTCCTGATGAACGATTTCCGCGAGGACGGGCTGCGCGAACGCATCGCCGCCGCCATTCCGGAAACGATCAGGCCGCTGCGGATGCGCACCGAAAACATGGATGGAGAAAAGACCGAGGCCTTCGCCATCAACGAGGTTTCGCTGTTTCGCCAATCCTACCAGGCCGCCAAGATCGCCATCCACGTCGATGGCAAGGAACGGCTCGCGGAACTGATCTGCGACGGCGTGATGCTCGCGACACCGGCCGGATCGACGGCCTACAACCTGTCGGCGCAAGGCCCCATTATCCCCATCGACGCACCGCTTCTCGCGCTGACGCCGGTCAGCCCGTTCCGTCCGCGGCGCTGGCGCGGGGCGCTCCTGCCCAACCAGGTTTCGGTCACTTTCACCGTGCTGGAGGCGGAGAAGCGACCGGTCAACGCCGTGGCGGACCATTCGGAGGTCAAGTCGGTGCGCAGCGTTCGCATCGAGGAAGCGCGTGACGCGACGGCGACGCTTCTGTTCGACGAGAGCCACTCCTGGGACGAACGAATCCTTGCCGAGCAGTTCCGTTACTGACGCAAGAGTCGGCGCAATAAGAGCACGATCAGGCCCTTTTGGGCTCGCAAAACGCGGGAATTCCGGGCTTTCGGTTGACTCTGAGGCCACAAACGCCTAGTTCCGAGCCGGAACGCGGCATGTGCCGCCCTCTAATCCGTTTTCGACGACGAAGCGTGGATATCCTTTGACATCATTCTCTGAACTTGGACTTTCGCAAAAGGTCCTCAATGCCGTGGAAGCCGCTGGCTACACGGAACCGACGCCGATTCAGGCGCAAGCCATTCCGCATGCGATGGAAGGCAAGGACGTGCTGGGCATCGCGCAGACGGGCACCGGCAAGACCGCCTCTTTTGTTCTTCCGATGATCACGCGCCTCGAGCGCGGACGCGCACGCGCCCGCATGCCGCGCACGCTGATCCTCGAACCGACCCGCGAACTCGCGGCCCAGGTCGAAGAGAACTTCAACAAATACGGCATCAACCACAAGCTGAACGTGTCGCTTCTCATCGGCGGCGTGTCCTTCGATGAGCAGGACCGCAAGCTGCAGCGCGGCGCCGACGTTCTGATCGCGACCCCCGGTCGCATGCTCGACCACTTCGAACGCGGCAAGCTGCTTCTGACCGGCGTCGAGATCCTCGTGATCGACGAGGCCGACCGCATGCTCGACATGGGCTTCATCCCGGATATCGAGCGCATCGTGAAGCTGATTCCCTTCACCCGCCAGACGCTGTTCTTCTCGGCGACCATGCCGCCGGAGATCACCCGCCTCGCAGACCAATTCCTGCATTCGCCGGTTCGCGTGGAGGTATCCCGTGCGGCGTCCACAGCCACCACGGTGGAGCAGAAACTGCTGGGCGTATCGAAAAAGGACTACGAGAAGCGCGCTTCTCTGCGTGACCTGATTCGCAACCAGTCGGATCTGAAGAACGGCATCATCTTCTGCAATCGGAAGCGCGACGTCTCGGAACTGTTCCGTTCGCTCGACCGGCACGGCTTCTCCGTCGGCGCGCTTCATGGCGATATGGACCAGCGTTCGCGCATGGCCATGCTGAAGGGCTTCAAGGACAACAAGATCCAGCTGCTGGTGGCTTCGGATGTCGCCGCGCGCGGTCTCGACATCCCCGACGTCAGCCATGTTTTCAACTTCGACGTGCCAATCCACGCCGAAGACTATGTCCACCGTATCGGACGGACCGGTCGTGCCGGCCGTTCCGGCGCCGCCTACACGCTGGTATCCAAGCCCGAAATGAAGCATCTCGACGCGATCGAGAAGTTGATCTCGACCGAGATCGAGTGGCTCTCGCCGATTCCGGAAGCCGGATCGGAGGAAGACGAGAAGGACGGGCGTCGCGGCCGCAAGGAACGCGGTTCGAAGCGCGGCAAGCGCGATCGTGGCGAAAAGCGCGAAACGCCGGTCGAAGCGGCAGCGGAAACCGTCGAAACCCAGGTCGAGGCGGAACCAGAGGCTCCTAAAGAGCAGGAAACGCGGAAGTCCAGATCGGAAAACAAGCCCGAGAACAGGTCCGACTCGCGTCCCGAGCGCAAGGATCGCAAGCGCCGTGAGAATGACGGCCCGGTGCCGGTCGGCTTCGGCGAGGAAATTCCGGCCTTCATGATGAACGGCCAATAGTTTTTCTGACATGAAACGAAAAACGCCCGGCATCAACCGGGCGTTTTTGATTCAGGATGCCGTCCGGGTCAGACCGCGCCGCGCGCTTCGGCCAGCTGCTTCAGATCGGCAGGTTTCAGTTCGACGGATTCACCGCACCCGCAGGCTGATGATTCGTTCGGGTTTTTGAAGACGAAACCGGTGCGCAGCTTGGTCACCTCGAAATCCATCTCGGTGCCCAGCAAATAAAGCATCGCCGCCGGATCAACCCAAAGATGCGCGCCGTCATGTTCGATATGGTCGTCTCTGGAATCGGGATCCGTCACGAGATCGACGGTGTATTCCATACCCGCGCAGCCGCCCTTCTTGATTCCCACGCGTACGCCCTTGGCGTCGTCGCCGGCGCGCGCCGAGACGATTTCCTTCACGCGGTCAGCCGCCGCATCGGTCATTGTCATGATGGCAAATGGCATGTTTTCATTCCCGGGTCTGCGTTCCATACGAATCTAGGCATGAAGTCCGTGCCCCGCAAGCACGGACCGGTTCAGTACCATCCGACCGCGATTTGCGCCTCTTCCGACATGCGATCCGGCGTCCAGGGCGGGTCGAACACCATGTCGACCTCGACATCCATCACGCCTTCCACCGTGCGCACCGCGTTTTCCACCCAGCCCGGCATCTCGCCGGCGACCGGGCAACCTGGCGCGGTCAGCGTCATGTCGATCTTCACCGTCCGGTCGTCCTCGATATCGACCTTGTAGATCAGGCCGAGTTCATAGATGTCGGCCGGGATTTCCGGGTCGTACACGGTTTTCAGCGCCGAGACGATGTCGTCGGTCATCCGCGCGAGTTCCTCGCGCGGAAGCGTGGAGGCCTTTTCTCCGGCCTCCTCCGGTGCATCCGCATCGGTGATCGATGTTTCGTCTGTCTTGTGCTCTTCGCTCATAACTACCTCGTCAGCCGAAGAATGTCCGCGCCTTTTCAAGCGCCTCGGCCAGGATGTCGATTTCAGCCTTTGTATTATACATGCCGAACGATGCGCGGCAGGTCGATGTCGCACCGAAGCGCTGCAACAGCGGCTGCGCGCAATGCGTACCGGCCCGAACCGCGACCCCCGAACGGTCGATCAGCATCGAAACGTCGTGGGCATGGATGCCTTCCATCTCGAAGGACACGATGGCTCCCTTGTCGGGCGCGTTGCCGATGATCCGCAGCGAATTGATACGGCCGAGCCTCTCATGCGCATAGGCGCGCAATTCGGCCTCATGCGCCGCGATCGCTTCGCGGCCGATCGTTTCCATGTAATCGAGCGCGTGGCCGAGCCCGATCGCCTGGACGATCGGCGGCGTGCCTGCCTCGAAACGATGCGGCGGATCGTTGTAAGTGATGGTATCGACGGTGACTTCGCCGATCATCTCGCCGCCGCCCTGGAAGGGTTGCATGGCGGAGAGCCGATCCTTCTTGCCGTAGAGAACGCCGATACCGGACGGCCCATAGACCTTGTGACCGGTGAAGACGTACCAGTCGCAATCGATATCCTGTACGTCGACGGGCATGTGCACCGCGCCCTGGCTTCCATCGATAAGAACCGGGATGCCACGCGCATGGGCGATCCGGCATACGTCCTTGACCGGAACGACGGTACCGAGAACATTCGACATATGCGTGATTGCGACCAGCTTCGTGCGGTCCGTCAGGCACGCCTCGAACCGGGCCAGATCGAACACGCCCTCGTCGTCGACCGGCGCGAAAACCAGCTTGGCGCCCTGCCGTTCGCGCAGGAAGTGCCATGGAACGATGTTGGAGTGATGCTCCATGATCGAGATGACGATCTCGTCGCCTTCTCCGATATTCGGCACACCCCAGCCATAGGCAACCGTATTGATCGCCTCGGTGGCCGACTTGGTGAAGACGATCTCGTCGGCCGATGGCGCGTTCAGGAAGGTCTTGACCTTGGTCCGCGCGCCCTCATAGGCGTCCGTCGTCGCATTCGACAGGAAATGCAGCCCGCGATGGACGTTGGAATACTCGTTCTCGTAAGCGTGCGTGACCGCGTCGATCACCTGCCTCGGCTTTTGAGCGGATGCGCCATTGTCCAGATAGACAAGAGGCTTGCCGTGCACCTGCCGCGCGAGGATTGGAAAATCCGCGCGGATCGCCTCGACGTCATAGGCCAGCGCCCCGGTGTCCGTTGTGGCGTCCATCGTCAACCGTTCATCTCCAACCAGTGGTCGAGGCGCGTCTCCAGCACCCCGATCAACCGCTCGTCGCCCAGTTCCTCGATGATCTCGGCGACGAAGGCCTTGATCAGCAGACCCTGCGCGATCTTCTCCGGGATGCCGCGCGCCATCAGGTAGAACAGGTGCTTGTGGTCGATCTCGGCGACGGTCGCGCCATGCGCGCAAACCACGTCGTCCGCGAAGATCTCCAGTTCCGGCTTGGTGGAGAACCCGGCCTCATCGGACAGCAGCAGCGTGTTGCAAGCCATCTGCGCATCGGTCTTCTGGGCGATCTGGTCGACACGGATCTGGCCCTGGAAAACGCCCTGCGCCTTGCCGGTGACAACGCTGCGCACCGTCTCGGTCGATGTCGTGTTCGGCACCAGATGGCCGAGCGACAGCGTTATGTCGCAATGCTGGGAATCGCCCAGCAGGTTGACGGCCCGGAACTGAAGGTCGGCACCCTCGCCCAGCACATCGGCATTGACTTCCTGACGGACGAGTTTGCCGGAAAGATTAACGATGAAGAGTGTAAGCCGGGCGTCTTCCTCCAGCGTGATGTTGAGCTGTGCAAGGTGGTCCGACGCATCGCCGGTTTCCTGAACCGTGACCCAGGTCGCTTGTGCGCCCTTTCCCAGCTTCAGATCCGTTACCACTGTGCCAAGCGCTTCGGCGTCCGAACCGGCCTGGCGGTCATGGAAGGTCGCGGTCGCGCCCTCGCCCACGATGACGGAATTGCGTACGTGAAGCTGGCCGCCGTCATGCAGCGTTTGAAATTCAATCGGCTCGGCAATTTCCGCGCCGTCGTCCACCTTGACCACGAACCCGTCGGTGACGAAGGCCGAATTTATAAGGCCGATCGCATCATGAACGCCGTGATCGGCAATCGTCACGCCGGAAACATCCGCGCGCAGCGCGTCGGCCAAGGCGCTGATCGACACGCCTTCCGGAGCCGCGATCGTGTCGATGCTCCCGTTCTTGATCACCTGACGCCACGATCCCATGACGAGACTCTCGAGATCGGCGACATCTCCGGCTGCGTTATTGGTCGGCAGACGGGTCAGCAGACGGCGAAGGTCGGTATAGTGCCACGCTTCCACCCGTCGGGTCGGCAATCCGCTTTCCTTGATCGACTGGATCGCGCGGTCACGCAACTGCACCATTTCGGCATTGCCGGGAAGCGACCCGACAAGTGTGCCGAACTGCTCCACGAGCGCAGTCTCGGCCGCGGTCAGCGGCAGTTTCGACTGGACATTCATTCCGTCGTCTCCTTCCGCCTGCCTCAGGCCGCTTCGTTGATGATGTCGGCGTAGCCATTGGCCTCGAGTTCGTGCGCCAGAGACTTGTCGCCGGTCTTGACGATGCGCCCCTTCGACAGGACATGCACCGTATCAGGAACGATATAGTCGAGCAGCCGCTGATAGTGTGTGATCACGATGGTGGCGCGATCCGGCGAGCGGAGCGAGTTCACGCCGTCGGAGACGATCTTCAGCGCATCGATGTCGAGGCCGGAATCGGTCTCGTCGAGCACGCACAACTTCGGCTCCAGCAGCTTCATCTGCAGGATTTCCGCGCGCTTCTTCTCGCCGCCCGAAAAGCCGACATTGAGCGGGCGCTTCAGCATCTCCATCGAGATGTCCAGGCTGCCGGCGGCTTCCTTGACCACACGAATGAAGTCCGGCGTCGTCAGTTCGCCCTCGCCGCGCGCCTTGCGCTGTTCGTTCATCGCGACCTTCAGGAATTGCATGGTCGCCACGCCCGGGATTTCCATCGGATACTGGAACGCCAGGAAAATGCCGGCGGCGGCACGTTCGGCCGGATCCATTTCGAGAATGCTCTCGCCGTTGTAGAGGATCTCGCCTTCGGTCACCTCGTAATCCTCGCGCCCCGCAAGGATGTAGGAAAGCGTCGACTTTCCGGAGCCGTTCGGGCCCATGATCGCGGCAACTTCGCCGGCTTTCACGGACAGGTTCAGGCCGCGGATGATCTCGGTGCCGTCCTCGGCGATGCGTGCGTGCAGGTTCTTGATCTCAAGCATGTCTTCTCTCACTCATAGTCCCGTCGCCGATCGCAGGACCGGCAATAATATCGCGGCCACAATCCCCACGACAGCGCCGATCAGCGCGCGGCGGGGGCGTGTACCCAACAGGGGCGCGAATGCGGCGAGTGCGCCGCAGACAAGCCCGTAGAAAACCAGACCAACCGGATCAGCCAACATCAGACCGTCATCCTTCGTCCCGAGGCGTCACCGCCCGCAACCGACAACAAGCCGGCCATGATTCCCAAGTTCTTGGTAAAGAGCTGGAATTGAATCGCAGCTTCTTCACCGCCCAGCACCCAGAACGGGTGCAAATACCAGTTCACGATCGCCACATAGGCGATCAATCCGAATGCGGCCGGTACAACCAGCCTGCCGAGGATGAGAGCCCCGCCCCCGGCAATCTGCGCCGCCATCGCGATGTAAACGAATGGCAGCGGAGCGTTGAAACCGGCTTCCGCCAGCATCCCGACCATGTAATCGGTCTCCGCCATCTTCAGGATGGCCGAACCGACAAAGAAAACTCCGAACGCGATCCGGGCGATCGCGAGCAAAGTGTCAGCCAACAGAACCCTCGAGGCTGATTCCGATCAGCTTCTGCGCCTCGACTGCGAACTCCATCGGCAGTTCCTGAATGACTTCCTTGACGAAGCCGTTGACGATCAGCGCGATGGCCTCCTCCTCGGGAATGCCGCGCTGCATGCAGTAGAACAGCTGGTCCTCGGAGATCTTCGACGTGGTCGCCTCGTGCTCGAACTGCGCCGTCGCATTGTTCGCCTCGATGTAAGGCACGGTATGGGCGCCGCATTCATTGCCGATCAGCAGCGAATCGCACTGCGTGAAGTTGCGCGCGTTTTCGGCCTTGCGGTGCGCCGAGACGCGGCCGCGATAGGTGTTGTTCGACTTGCCGGCGGAAATGCCCTTGGAAATGATGCGGCTCGACGTGTTCTTGCCGAGATGGATCATCTTGGTGCCGCTGTCGATCTGCTGCGCGCCGTTAGATACGGCAATCGAGTAGAACTCGCCGCGCGAATTGTCGCCGCGCAGGATGCAGGACGGGTACTTCCAGGTGATCGCCGAACCGGTCTCGACCTGCGTCCAGGAGATCTTGGAGTTCTTGCCCCGGCAGTCACCGCGCTTGGTGACGAAATTGTAGATGCCGCCCTTGCCCTCGGCATCGCCCGGATACCAGTTCTGAACGGTCGAATATTTGATCTCGGCATCGTCCATGGCGACCAGTTCGACCACGGCGGCGTGCAACTGGTTTTCGTCGCGCTGCGGCGCCGTGCAGCCTTCCAGATAGGAGACGTATGCGCCTTCCTCGGCGATGATCAGCGTCCGCTCGAACTGGCCGGTGTTCTTCTCGTTGATGCGGAAATAGGTGGAAAGCTCCATCGGGCAACGCACACCCTTCGGCACATAGACGAAGGAGCCGTCGGTAAAGACCGCCGAATTGAGCGCGGCGTAATAATTGTCGGAGACCGGCACGACCGAGGCGAGATACTTTTTCACCAGATCCGGATACTCGCGGATCGCTTCGGAGATCGACATGAAGATCACGCCGGCCTTGGACAGTTCCTTCTTGAACGTGGTCACGACGGAAACGGAATCGAACACAGCGTCGACCGCGACCCTGCGCTCCTGAACGCCGGCGAGTATTTCCTGCTCCGCCAGCGGGATGCCGAGCTTCTCATAGGTCTTCAAAAGTTCCGGGTCGACCTCGTCGAGGGTCTTCGGCCCGGACATGCTCTTCGGCGCGGAATAGTAATAGAGATCGTTGAAATCAATCTTCGGATACTCGACGCGCGCCCAGGTCGGCTCTTCCATGGTCAGCCAGCGGCTATAGGCGTCGAGACGCCATTCCAGCATCCAGTCCGGCTCCTGCTTCTTTGCCGAGATAAACCGGATGATATCTTCGCTGAGACCCTTCGGAGCCTTGTCGCTTTCGATCAGAGTCTCGAAGCCGTATTTGTACTGGTCGACGTCAATCTTTCGGACCTGATCAATCGTTTCCTGTACCGCGGGCATTGCCGTCTCCGTTCATTCATTCCAGTTCCGGGCCGAACCCGGCTGCGTCGTCTATCACTCAAACTAGGTGATAAGCCACTTTTGAAAAGTTCTAAAGTGGAAAATATGACTCTTCCGTATATGTTTTAGCCGACCCGGAATCTCAAGCCCTCGCGAGTCGCTTTTCCGGCCTTGCGCGTTCGATGATTTTGCCGAGTTCCCCGGCAAGGCGCACGACCGCTTCCTCGCCCGTTCCCGGCGCAAAGGAAATGCGGATAGCGCCGTCATCGGATTCGACGCCCATCGCCGTCAGCACATGGCTGCGTCCCACCTTGCCGGAAGAGCAGGCCGAGCCCGCCGAGACGGCGACCTTTGCAAGATCGAGCGCGATCTGGATTGTTTCGGCCTTTAGTCCCGGAACCGAGAAAAACACCGTGTTGGGTAGCCTCTTCACGGTGCCGCCGTGGATGACGGCGTCAGGTGCGATTTCGAGGATTGCCGCCTCGAATGCATCGCGGACGGGCATGCATGACGCAAACCGGTCCGGGCCGGCCACCGCGACATCGGCGGCTGCGCCAAACCCCGCGATATTGGCGACCGCCTCGGTGCCGCCACGATGACCGCGCTCCTGCCCGCCACCGGAAATCAGCGGCATCGGCATCATCAGGTCGGACTGCGCGACAAGCGCGCCGGCGCCCTTCGGCCCGCCGATCTTGTGCGAAGACAGGATGAGGAAGTCACCGCAAGCATCGGAAATATCGATCGGAAGCCGGCCAAGTGCCTGCACGGCATCAACGACCAGAACCCCGCCATTCGCCTTGACCATGGCCGCGATTTCCCGCACCGGCTGGATCACACCTGTCTCGTTATTCGCCCAGTGAACAGCCACGAGCGGCAGCCCCGTTGCCTTGTCGTGGTCGGCCAGCATGCGCTCCAAGGCATCCAGTTCCATCAAACCGGAGGGCTGGACAGGAAGTTGGACAACGTCCTCCGGTGCAAACTGTCCGCCTGCGAGAACGCAAGGGTGGTCCGCCGCGCAGACATAGAGCTTCGAGAATTTGAGCGGGGAGCGGCCGAAAGAAAAGCGTGGCGTCAGCACGGTCGACGCCGCCTCGGTCGCACCGGAAGTAAAGACGACATGGTCCGGCTTGGCGTTCACCAACGCGGCCACGCTGCGTCGCGCTTTCTGGACAATCGCCTTCGCTGCGCGGCCGGCAGAATGGACTGATGACGGGTTGGCGTCGATCTCAAGCGCGGCAAGCATGGCGTCGCGCGCCTGAGGCAGAAGCGGCGCCGACGCATTGTAGTCGAGATAAATCGCCTGCTTTCCCATAGCCATGGCCCGAAGAAACGATCAATTTCCTTGAATTTCGTGTTCCAAAAGCCGTATGACAGCGGCTTCGCGCGAACCAACGCCGATAGATTGGAACGTTTCTAATATTGTCATAGTGATGCCGCCTCCAACCGTCAACAGACCGGAAAAAGCGCGAATGCGCAGCCGGCGGCGCGCGGTCCGCACTGTCATGGAGTACTGATGCCAGAAGTTATTTTCACAGGCCCCGCCGGCCGGCTCGAAGGCCGTTACCAGCCTTCGCAGGAAAAAAACGCCCCCATCGCGATGGTTCTTCATCCGCATCCGCAATTCGGCGGCACGATGAACAACCAGATCATCTACAATCTTTTCTACATGTTCCAGAAGCGTGGGTTCACCACCCTGCGCTTCAATTTCCGCAGCATCGGCCGCAGCCAGGGCGAATTCGATCACGGCGCGGGCGAGTTGTCCGATGCCGCCGCCGCGCTCGACTGGGTGCAGTCGCTGCATCCGGACTCCAAGTCGTGCTGGATCGCCGGCTACTCCTTTGGAGCGTGGATCGGCATGCAGCTTCTGATGCGCCGCCCGGAGATCGAGGGTTTCATTTCGGTTGCCCCGCAGCCGAACACCTACGACTTCTCGTTCCTGGCGCCCTGCCCGTCTTCCGGGCTGATCATCCACGGCTCCGAGGACAAGGTCGCCCCTCCGAAAGATGTTCAGGGACTGGTCGACAAGCTGCACACGCAAAAGGGTATCCTGATCACCCAGAAGACCCTGGAAGGCGCGAACCATTTCTTCGGAGATCACATGGAAACGCTGATGGCGGAATGCTCCGACTATCTTGATGCGCGCCTGCGCGGCGAATTGGTTCCCGAGACCGTCAAGCGGATCAAGTGACGCCGCGCGGACGATCCGCGCGCAGGCAGGGACAACGCCAAGCATGACATCGACCGGCACCGTACCAGTTGCGAAATCGGGCCTGGGTACGGCTATCCTGATCGCCGCTGCGGCGTTTCTCTTTTTTGCCGCGCTGACGCCCGCCATGCAGTTGTGGGACCGCGACGAAACTTATTACGCGCGCACTGCGCTGGAAATGCTGCGAACCGGAGACTGGCTGCTTCCGCGCTTCAACGGCACGGTCTTCGCCCACAAGCCGCCGTTGATGTTCTGGTTTATCGCGGAATCCGTATCAATTTTTGGCGAAAACGAGTTTGCCTATCGCCTGCCGTCCGTTCTGGGGCAGACGTTGACACTGCTCTTTACATTTTTGATCGGGCGCCGCCTTTTCTCCGCGCGGGTCGGGCACTGGTCGATGATCATTCTGGCGACCGCACTAATGCCGGCTTATCTCGCCGCCTCTGCGCAGATAGATTCGCTGCTGCTCGCCACTATCGCCATGTCGATCTGGTGCTGGCTCGCCTTGCGGGAGGCCTCCGGCCGCGGAACTGCTCTTGTCTGGACAACGCTTCTTGCTCTTGCTGTGGGTCTGATGCTGCTTGCCAAGGGACCTGTCGGGCCGGCGATACTCAGCGTAACCATTCTCTGCGCCTGGATTTTCGGTCCTGCACCGGCGCGTCCGACGCTGACCGAGTTCACGGGTCTCGCCGCGGCCGCGGTAGCTGGCATCGCGCTGTTTCTCGTCTGGGCCATCCCCGCCAATGCCGCAAGCGGCGGCGAAATGCTCGACAAGGGCGTCGGCATTCATATTCTCGGGCGCGCATTCACGCCCATGGAAGGCCACGGCGGCAGTGGCGTTATCGGGTATCTTGCCACCTTACCGGTCTATCTGCCGGTGCTGTTCATCGGCTTCATACCCTGGGCGATCGATTTGCCCGGCGTGCTGGCGTCCAGCACAAGCACAGCCACAGGCAAGCCAGCACACGACCGCCGCTTCGCCCGCGCTGTACTATTCGGATGGGCGGGCTCGACATTCATCCTGTTCACGCTGGTTGCTACCAAGCTGCCGCACTACATCCTGCCAATGTTCCCGCCGATCGCGATCCTGCTCGCTGCGCTGCATGTCAGCCGCTCCAAGGCACCGCCGCATAGCCAATTTTCTGCTGGCTTCTGGAGCAAGGCGACAGCGGCAACCTTGGTTGCAATGCAGACCGGCACCGCAATCGCACTTGTTGCCCTCGCGTTTTTCCTGCCGACCATCGCTGCTAAACTTGCAAGCGCAACCGCGGCCGTCCTGATCATGGGTAGCCTCTATTTCTTCCTGCGTTTGCGCGCCAATGGCAAATTCGAGCGCGCGCATCACGTCGCGGCCGCCAGCATGGCGGCATTCCTCGCTATTATCTATTGGGGTGTCGCGCCGGAAATCGAGACATTCGTCAAGCCGATGCCGGCCGTCGAGGCCGCGATCGCCGCCCATCAGCTCGGAGAGCTCCCGGTCTATGTCTCCGGCAGAATCGAGCCTTCGGTGATCCTCGCCATAGATCCGCCGGCGTTCGAGGCCGCCAAGAAACTCGCCGACCCGCAGGCCGGTATTGTCGAACTCGCCGCCCGCGGGGAGGAAGCGGTCGTCCTCGTCATCCAGCGCGCATCAAAGAAACTCCACCCCGAACAACTCGGCAATCACGCAAAAATCGTGTCTCAGCAGGAATTTTTCGATATCAACGGCGGCGGCAGACGAAGCCAGGTACAAATTGTGCACGTAACCGATGGACGCTGACACCAAAGAAGTGCACCGGTTGATCCAGATCCTGGTCCCGGTGTTTAACGAGGAAGGGTCGATCGACACGTTCTTCCGCGGCATTGCGCCGACGATCGCGGCAGTCACGGACCGCTATTCCGGTCTGCGGTTCGAATTCCTTTTCATCAATGACGGTAGCCGCGACAGGACTGTCGATGCGATCCTCAACTCCGCCGGGCGTACCGTACCGGCGCAGGTCCTCACGCTGTCGCGGAATTTCGGCAAGGAAGCCGCGATCACGGCCGGGCTCGCCGAAGCCAACGCGGATTGCGCGATTATCATCGATGTCGATCTGCAGGATCCGCCCGAGGTAATCTCCGAAATGGTCGACCGCTGGGTCGCCGGCGCGAAGGTCGTCGTTGGAAAGCGCGTCGATCGCAGAGAAGACACGCTCGCCAAACGGTTGACGGCGCGTTGGTTCTACGGCCTTCACAACTCGATTTCCAACGTGAAGATCCCGACCGATGTCGGCGATTTCCGCTTGATCGATCGCGCCGTCATCGATGCCCTGAACGAATTGAAGGAAAACGGCCGCTTCATGAAGGGCTTGTTTGCCTGGGTCGGCTTTCCAACGGAAACCGTCGAATACAAGCGCCGCAAACGCGCCGTCGGCGAAAGCCGCTTCTCGGCATGGAAACTCTGGAGCTTTGCGATCGATGGGATCACCTCGTTTTCGAACGCGCCGCTCGTCATGTGGAGCTATATCGGGGCATTCATTTCCGCCACTTCGATCGCTTACGCCGCCTATATCGTCATCCGCACCCTCGTCTTCGGCATCGATGTACCGGGCTATGCGTCGCTGCTCGTCGGGATGCTTTTCCTGGGCGGAATCCAACTCCTGGGGATCGGCATCATCGGCGAGTATGTCGGACGCATCTATTCTGAGGCGAAACGGCGGCCGCCCTACATCATCTCCGAGAAACACGAAACCAGCGCGGTTACCGCCAAGGAAACCAAATCGCGTAGCAAGGCGACCTAGTCGCCTTTACGGCAAGGCGAGAACGCCGCCCGTCGCCGGCTCGCGGCATCCTGTAGTCGTCGGGAAGGTCAGCGCCAGTCCCTTGCGGGACCGCACGGCGAGATAGGCCCAGGCCTCCGCCTCCATCATGTCGGCGTCGAATTCGGCCTCCTGAGCCGTCACGATCCGCGCCGCTCCGCCCGCCAATTCTTGCAGCCGCCCGATGATGGCGTTGTTACGCGCACCGCCGCCTGAGACGATCCAAAGCGACGGAGGCACGGATAGCCTTTCGGCAGCCTTGTGAATGGCGGCCGCGGATAGAGCGGCAAGCGTGGCCGCACCGTCGGAAAGCTCCATGCCATCTACATGTTCCAGCGTGAAGTCGTTCCGGTCGAGCGATTTCGCGCCTCCTCGGGCGAAGAACGGATTGGCCAGATAGCGCTCCACAACCGCCATGTCCGCCGCGCCTTCACTGGCGATGCGCCCGCCATCGTCATAGGGGATGCCCGCATGTCGCTCGACCCACTGGTCGATCAGCGCATTGCCCGGCCCGCTGTCGAAGGCGGTTGGCGGCTGGCCGGGCGCCACGAAGGTGACATTGGAAATACCGCCGATATTGACGAAGGCGACCGCACCGAAGCCCGGCTCCACTGCGGAAGGGAGCTGAGACGCCAGCGCCGCGTGGTAGGCAGGCACAAGTGGCGCACCCTGCCCGCCATGTTCCATGTCACGGGCGCGCATGTCGAAGACCGTCGCGATAACTGTCTCTCGTGCAAGAAGGCCGCCGTCGCCGATCTGCACCGTCAGGGCCCGCTCCGGACGATGCAGCACGGTCTGGCCATGAAACCCGATCACATCGACATGTTCGCGCGCGATACCGTTTTCGGCGAGAAAAGCCTTTACGGCCTTGGCGTGACGCATGGTTAGTTCGGTTTCGAGATCTTTCAGGCGACCGGGTCGTTGCGAACGTTCGTCTATTGTCCGCGCATCCTCCAGCCCCGCTTCGAGTTCGCGTCTGAAGGCAGGATCATAGGCAATCGCCATGGACGGCCCACGCGAAATGACGCGAATGCCGTCGGTCTCGACGAGCGCGATGTCGATGCCGTCCATCGACGTTCCGCTCATCAATCCGATCGCCCGCATGACCTCCATCACCGCCCTCTTCTTGTCCATTCCGGCTGAATAGTGTTAAAGCCGCGCGGCCCCGAACACCACGGGTGCCGTTTCCCATCCACGCAGGCAAGCATTATGTCCGGTTACAAGTCCGATTTCCTTCGCACTCTGAACGAGCGCGGCTTCATTCATCAGCTTTCCGATGAATCGGGGCTCGACGAACTCCTCTGCAAGGAAACGGTCACCGCCTATATCGGCTTCGACCCGACCGCAGCCAGTCTGCACGCCGGCTCGCTTATCCAGATCATGATGCTGCACTGGTTCCAGCAAACCGGACACCGCGCGATCTCCCTGATGGGCGGCGGTACCGGCATGGTCGGCGATCCGTCCTTCAAGGACGAGGCGCGCCAGCTCATGACGGTGGAGAAGATCGAGGACAACATCGCATCGTTGAAGCGTGTCTTCTCGAATTATCTCGACTACGATGCCGGCGAGAACGCCGCGCTTATGATCAACAATGCCGACTGGCTGCGTTCGATCAACTATCTCGAATTCCTGCGCGATGTCGGCCGCCACTTCTCGGTCAACCGCATGCTGTCCTTCGACAGCGTGAAGATGCGCCTCGACCGGGAGCAGTCGCTGTCCTTCTTGGAATTCAATTACATGATCCTCCAGGCCTACGATTTCGTCGTGCTGAACGAACGCTATGACTGCCGGCTTCAGATGGGCGGGTCCGACCAGTGGGGCAACATCGTCAACGGGATCGATCTCGGCCACAGGCTGGGCACGCCGCAGCTCTATGCCCTCACCTCGCCTCTCCTCACGACGTCATCCGGCGCCAAGATGGGCAAGTCGGCGACAGGCGCGATCTGGCTCAATCCGGAAATGCTGCCGGCCTATGATTTCTGGCAGTACTGGCGCAACACTGAGGACGCCGACGTCGCACGCTTCCTCAAGCTCTACACGATCCTGCCGATGGACGAGATCGCACGCCTGTCGGCTCTGGGCGGGTCCGAGATCAACGAGGTCAAGAAGATCCTAGCCACCGAGGTGACCGCCATCCTGCATGGCAGGCAGGCGGCCGAGCAGGCGGCCGAAACAGCGCGCAAGACGTTCGAGGAAGGCGCCCTCTCGGAGAACCTGCCGACTATCGAGGTCCCTGCGTCGGATCTCGGTGCCGGTATCGGGGTGCTCTCGGCATTCGTGCAGGCGGGGCTGGCCGCGTCCAACGGCGAAATGCGCCGTCACGTCAAAGGCGGAGCCGTGCGCGTGAACGACGAGCAGGTCTCGGACGAGCGCATGACGCTGGACGAAACGACGCTGCGGGACGGCGTCATCAAGCTTTCGCTCGGCAAGAAGAAACACGTTCTCGTCAAGCCCGTCTGAACGCTCAGCGAAACTCGAAAATCTGGCGGAAGACGCCGGGGGCGATAACCGACAGCGGATTGACGGTGATCTTCGGCTTCTTCATGTCGCCTTCCAGCATGTAGGTGACGCCGATCAATCCGCGGTCGCGCCCGTTGCCGAGAACCAGGCCGACGATGGGGATACCGGCCAGCAGGCTGTTGACCGCATAGGCCGGCATGAAGGTTCCCGTAATCCGCATCCGATCGTTCTTGTCGTACAACGTGCCCCGGAAGGTCGATCCGACCAGCGGGCCGCGGATGACGCCCTGGCGGATCTGAAGTGAGTTGGGCGAGATGATGAGGGTCGCCTCGGCGCGATCGAACTTGATCTCTCTCGTGTCGATATCCTGTTTGATCGCCTCCTTGAGGCTCTCCGACCCTCCTGATTTCGACGAAACCAGTGCATTCAGCCGCGGTTCGTTGAAAATGCGGAAATCCGTGACTTCGGCGGAGCCGCTCAGCACTTTCTCGCCGGTTGCCTTGAGCGCACCCGTCATGATCCCGCCGCGCACCTGACCGTAAATATCGAGGAAGCGAAGCGCCTCGCCCGCATCGAGCGACTCGAACTGGATCGTCCGCTTCGCAGCGGCGCCCTTGAGCGTTGCGGATATGGGAAATCCGCTGGCGGTCAGGCAATTGGCGACGACCGACACCACGTCCTTCCCGTCATAGCGCATCTCCAGCCTGAGATTGCGCACATACTCGTCGCCGAACCCGGTCACCTTGGCGATGGAGGCCGTCACGTCGACCGGGACGCCTTCCTCCGAGGTCTTGGCTTTCAATTGTTCGCGGACATGCCGGATGAGCGAGCGCGCATCGAACGACTTACCGGTAATGGAAACGGCAAATCCTTTTCCCTTCGCCGTCACATCGACCGAAATGTCGTCGGTCTCGTTCAGTCTCACCTTCCCGAAACGTGCACTCTGCAACCCGTCATCGGACACGGTGATATCGCCATTCGCGAAGAAGGAGCCGCCATCCAGCTGAAAATTGCTGATCCGGGTTTCCTTGTCGGCAAGAACGAGATCGAAGACGGTTTTGGCAGGTATTCCGGTCCCCTTGGCCCAACCGATCCAGGGCAAGGACAGCTTGGCTTGCGAGAGGTCGGCCTCAACCTCCATGGACTCCTCTTCGTCGGCCGTCTTCACGTTGACCGACGTGATCCCATCGACGAGCGTTTCCAGACCGGGCGCGATACGCGTGCGATCGGCATCGTTGAGATTAAGGATAATATCCCGCGACGAGCCGGCGGCTTTGCCGCCGAAAGGCTGGATCATCGAGATATTCGCCGGCACGCCGTCGATCTCGCCCGTGACATCGATCTGGGCGCGCAGCTGGTTGATGTTTATCCGGCCGGTCATGTCCGCCAGCATCCGCCCCTCGAAGGGTGTCGAGATGGCCGCGTCCTGAATGTCCAGTTCCACCTCCCATTGCGGAGGCGGAGCCGACTCTTGCGGATTGAGCGCAAAACGCATGATCACCCGCGCGTCGGCCTCGCCGGACAGTTCTTCCGGCTTGTAGGGTCTGAACCGTTGCGCGTTGATCGGCCGGAAGGAAATGAGCTCGCCGAGCGCGTCGGCGGTCCCGGAAACATCGACATCGAGATCGGCATAGATGACGCCGTTTTCGTCCACCTGGTGGATGATCAACACGCCCGATGACGCCTCCGCCGTGCGGCCGCTCGGCATGTAGGTCGTGCCGCTTTCAAGCGTGATCACCGTGTCGCCACCCTTGACGTCGATCCGGCCGATCGCATCGCGAACCGGCGGAATGCCGCCGGTAACGTCGAAGCGGACACCCTCGACCTGCAAAGACAGTTCAGTGTCGCCCTGCAACGTCTTGTCGGTGCCCGGAATGCGCCGGCGCAGCGGCTCCGCGATCAGGAACTCGCCTTCGGTAACCCGGCCGCCCGCGAGATTGGAAAGCACCCATCGGCGCGCGCCCCGCGCGACCGGCGCAGGCCAGAACTGCTTGACGCCGGCCAGTGCGAAATCCTCCACGGAAATCGCGAAGATCGCTGTCGGCGTGGCGGACGAAAAATCGAACGTTCCCGCGCCCTCCATCGACCCCGCTTCGGATTCGAGCTCGATATGCGAGATGTCGGCGACACCGTCGCGCGGCGTCCAGGTGCCGATCGCACGTGCGGCGAACTGGACCGCGCGTTCTGGCGAATCGATCGGATTGCTCACCCCGTTATTGGCGATCAGTTCGAACTGATAGGCGCGCTCCCGCGCCGATCCGTCCGCACCGGGGGCATCGCGAACGCCGCCGGTCAGGACAGCCGAGGAGCGGCCATACCGGATCCGCGATTCGCGCAGGGAGAAAACCTTGGTCTCCGGGGTCCATGCGAGATTGAAACGTCCTGTCACCGGAACGAGATCGCCGTCATCGAGCTTGAACGCGAAATCGGTCGGTTCGACGCTCACGGTTAACTGGTCCGGCGCGTCGCCGCGTGTTCTGCGCGCTGTGAAAACGACATTGGCTCGCACGGGTTCGTGTGTCGCGCCCGGCAGATGATCTTCGGGATTGTCGGAAAACAGGGTGCGCACGCGTGCGAACGGCAGCGCTATGTCGTCGAGACGAAACCGGGCGATCAGCGCACCGCCAATACTCCTGCGCACCATCCCGGACAGCTGGCTCGTTCGTCCGTCGATCTCGATTTCGGCCTCGATCGCTCTCTGCCCCGGACTCGCGATCACCACCGCGTTCCTGACCAAAATATCGGACCCGTGGCCGGTCACCGTCATGTCGCCGATCTTGATGTCTATCGCCGAGCCATTCACCGAACTGCCTTCGATCAGCATGTCGGAGAAATCGAGCAGCCGGTCCAGACCGGTCTCAACCGCCGCGATTGCCGGAAGCTCGCCTGATCCGCTTCGGGCATTGGCCAGGTTCAGCCGTATGCCTGACACTTCGATATTCTGCAGTTGCGGCTTGCCTCGAAGAGCGCTCAGGGTCGTCACGCCGATCCGCGTTCGATCGACCTCCAGCACGTCCTTCCCGGTGGCCCTGTCCTTCATGACGAACTGGCCGAGCGATACGCCGACGCCCTGCAGGCCTTCCACGATGACGTCGGCATCACCGATATCCACGGAAAGACTCTCCGGCAATGCGCCGCTGAGCGCGGCCACGGCTTCGTCCTCGATGAGCGGTGAAATCAGGCCCGATTTGACGAACGCGGCCAGCAGCACAGGCAATGACAGGACTATGAGCAGAACGATGAGAATGCGGCGGCGCAGTTTTCTGCGCGGACGCGGCGCAGCCGGATCCGATGCCGGAGGAACCGGCCGTTCGGCGTTCGACGGCATGTCATGCAGTAATCGCTGCGCGCCAGAGCCGAACTTCACCTTTTCTCCGCGTTGTATTCTCAAACTTGTCGTCAGCCTCCCGCCGCGCAGATTCGCTTATAATCGCGCCTCTGCGGCTTGGACAGATTCACAATGCACCATATACCGCAGGATGTCGCTTCAAGCGCCCTAAAAACGAAGGAAACCAACAATGAACCAACCCGCCGAAGGATCAATCGCACCGGATTTCGAATTGCCTGCCGATGGCGGAGTTTCGATCAGGCTTTCACAATTGAAAGGCAAGATTGTGGTGCTCTACTTCTACCCGAAGGACGACACGAGCGGCTGCACGACGGAAGCGATCGATTTCACGCGCCTCCTCCCGGAATTCGAAGCGATCGGCGCTACGGTTATCGGCATGTCGCCCGACAGCGCCGCAAAGCACGACAAGTTCAAGGCCAAGCACGACCTCGCGGTAACACTGGTCGCCGACGAGGACAGGAACGCGCTCGAAGCATATGGCGTGTGGGTCGAAAAGAGCATGTATGGCCGTAAATATATGGGCGTCGAACGCTCCACCTTCCTGATCGATTCGACGGGAAAGATCGCGCGTATCTGGCGCAAGGTGAAGGTCAAGGGCCACGCCGAAGATGTGCTGGAAGCGGCCCGCGAACTTGCCTGAGCGACGGTAGAAGCAATGCCCGATTCGCTGCGCGCCGCCGCCATCGACGCCCTCTCGGCAGCCGATCTCGACCGCAAGGTTCTGGTCACCCGGTCGGCTGCCGGTGCATGGCGAGCCCGAACCCTGTCGCTGCGCGCGCCGACCGATCCGGAAACGCCGACGCGGCCCGGCCGGCCGGAAAAACCGGATCTGGTTGCGCCGCGCCTGCTCAAAAAGCGCAATCTGAACAGCGAAAGCGGCCGGATCGCGCTCATCCACGCGCTCGCCCATATCGAGTTGAACGCCATCGATCTCGCGCTCGACATCGTCGCCCGGTTCGCCGCGCAGAACATCCCGCTCAGCTTCTTCGACAACTGGATGCAAGTGGCCGATGACGAGGCGCGGCATTTCACGCTTCTGCGCGACCGTCTGCGCGAGATGGGCGCCGATTATGGCGACCTGCCCGCCCATGACGGCCTCTGGCAGGCCGCCACCGATACAAGTGGGGATTTGACGGCGCGGCTCGCCATCGTGCCGCTCGTCCTCGAGGCGCGCGGCCTCGACGTAACGCCCGGCCTCGCCACAACGCTCCGCGATCTCGGCGACACGCGGACCGCCGCCATCCTCGACGTGATCTATAATGATGAGAAGACCCATGTGGCGGTCGGCGCGAAGTGGTTCCGTTTCTTCTGCGCCCGCGAAGGGGCACATGCCGCCGACCGGTTCCGGGTGCTTGTCCGCAAGCATTTCCACGGCCAGGTCAAACCGCCATTCAATGACCGCGCACGGTCCGCCGCCGGCCTCACGCCGCTGTTCTATCGCGCCCTGCCTTCCGCATCGATGTCCCGCTGATCAAAGCTGCTCGATGCGCTAAGGGCTTTATTAACCCTAATGAAGTGTAATTCCACCACGCCAAGTTTTATCGTTACGGTGGATTGCCTTGAGTAACACAGCGGTCTTCGGAAAACGCAAAGAGCCCCACACGATCATTATCGCGAAGGGCGATCGCATCTCCCATTTCACGGTCCGGCCCTGGATGGCCGCACTCGGTGCGTCCGTATTGGCCGCCGTCGCCGTCGGATATCTTCTCGCCACCAGCTACCTGATGCTGCGCGACGATATTCTGAACGCGGCGATCGCGCGGCAGGCACGCATGCAGCACGCCTATGAGGACCGCATCGCCGCGTTGCGCTCGCAGGTCGACAGGATCACGTCCTATCGCCTCCTCGACCAGCAGATCATGGAGACAAAGGTCGCGGAACTGCTCGATCGCCAGACCGTCCTGGCCAGCCGCAGCGGCCGCCTCGCGCCACTCCTCCAAAGAGCGGAACTCAATGGCATCACGCCGGCAGCGAAGCGGCTTGACGCCGACGAGGTACCAGTTCCGGCCAGCCGGTCGGGCGGCAAGCAAACGACGCGGGTTCTGTTCGAGGTCCAGCAACCGCTTCGAGCAGGGCTGCAGGAAGCCTTCGCAAAGACCGAAGACCTGAAAGGCGATATGGACGCGATGCCGATCGTCACGCTCTCTCGCCTCGGCAACTCGCTCAACCATCTGGAAATCGACCAGATCAGCCATATCAGCGCTCTTGTCGATTCCGCGCGCGATATGCGCGAACAGATGGTCGCCGACGCCCGCAATGCGGGCCTTCCGCTCAAAGCGCCCCAGCTTGAAGATACCGGCACGGGCGGCCCCTTCATTCCGGCGAATCCCGAAGTGGCGGACGATGCTTTCGAGAACGAAATCGACGCTCTCAATCGCGAGCTCGAGGCGCTGGACAAGGTGCGCGGTACGATCCGCAGCTTCCCGATTGCCAATCCGGCTCCGGGCCGCCGGATAAGCAGCCGTTTCGGCAACAGGCGCGACCCGATCATCAAGCGCTCGGCCTTCCATTCGGGCATTGATTTCGCGGTCACGACCGGCACGCCAATCCGCGCCACCGGTGCCGGCACGGTCATTCACGCGGGTCGCAACGGCGGCTACGGCCGCATGGTGGAGATACGCCACGCAAGTGGCTTGACGACCCGCTACGCCCATCTCAGCCGGGTTCTGGTCAGCAAGGGCCAGAAGGTCACGCCCGGCGCGGTGATCGGCAAATCGGGCAGCACGGGCCGTTCCACCGGGCCTCATCTGCACTACGAGGTCCGCCAGAACGGCAAAGCCGTCAATCCGATGAGCTACATCTCCGCCGGCAAGCGCCTCGGCAAATATCTCTAGGCACGTCGCTCAGACGGGCTCGGCCGCATCGACAATTCGCATTTGCGGCGTCTGCCGGCCGTTCCAGTGATTCACGGACAGTGTCCCGGCCACATGGACCGGCCGCCCCGCCCTGCCCGACAGGAATTGACCGAGTTCGCTGTCTGCCGCGCGAAACGCGATGGCGTCGATTTGCGATCGATCTTCCGCCTGGAACCTCACCTTCAGATGCCCATTGCCGACCACCACGCTCGATGCGACACGGTGGTTCGGCAACACGAAGACCGGCTCGGAATTGCCGGTGCCGAAAGGCCCGGCCTTCTCGATCTCGGAAATCAACATGAGGTTTGCGCCGCGCGCCGATAGCGCGCCGTCGATCTTTTGCGTTTCGTTTTCGATAATCGACGAAACGGCCGAAGCCGCCTTTTCCTCGAAGAAATCGCGCAGGTCGCCGAGCTTCGCGCGTTCAACGGTGATGCCCGCCGCCATGGCGTGACCGCCGCCCTTGACCAGAAGCCCCTCTTCCACCGCCGCCCTGACGAGCTTGCCCAGATCGAAGCCCGGTATGGAGCGGCCCGACCCGGTGCCCTTCCCCGCCCCGTCGAGCGCCACCGCGAAGGCCGGCCTGCGGGTATGTTCCTTCAGGCGGGCCGCGATCAGGCCGACAATGCCCGGATGCCATTCCGTGCTCGATGTCAGCACAACCGCCGGCGGCGTGCCTGTCGCCATATCCCGATCCGCCTCCGCGCGCGCCTGAGCGACCATCTCGGTCTCGATTGCCTGGCGTTCCTTGTTCAACCGGTCGAGCTCCGCGGCAATCTCACCGGCGCGGTTAGCGTCTTCCTCGACAAGCGCCATGGAACCCAGCGCCGCATTGCCGATCCGCCCGCCCGCATTGATCCGCGGTCCGATCAGGAAACCAAGGTGAAACGGATTGAGCGGCTCACCGATGGAGGACACCCGGGCAAGTGCGCTGAGGCCCGGATTGCTGAGGTGGCGGGCGGCAACGAGACCCTTGGTGACAAAGGCACGGTTCAGCCCGACAAGCGGCACGACATCGCAGACCGTTCCGAGCGCCACCAGATCGAGCATCGAGAGAAGGTCCGGCAATCTGTTGAACCCATGGGCGCGCAATTGCCGCGACACATCGACGAGCGTCATGAACACCACGCCAACGGCACACAGATAGCCAAGCCCGGACAGGTCGTCATCGCGGTTCGGATTGACCACGGCGCGCACGTCGGGGAGTGCTCCGCCGACCTGGTGATGGTCGAGAACCACGATATCGGAGCCGTTTTCCCGCACCGCATCGAACGCTTCGGCGCTGTTCGTTCCGCAATCGACAGTCACGATCAGCGAGGCCTGCGCCGAGAGCTCACGCATCGCGGCGGGATTTGGGCCGTATCCCTCGAAAATACGATCGGGAATATAGATCCGCGCCTCGATTCCGAAAAAACGCAGGTAACGCGCCAGCAGCGCGGACGACGACGCGCCATCCACGTCATAGTCGCCGAAAATCGCGACCTTTTCCCGGTTTCGAACGGCATCCGCGATCCGCTTTGCCGCTGCCTCGAGATCGGTGATCGAGCGCGGGTCGGGCATCAGTGCCTTGAGTGTCGGATCGAGGAAACCCGCCGCCTGGTCCGCGCTTACGCCACGCCCGGCAAGCACCCGTGCGAGGATGTCGGGAATGCCGTGGCGCTGCGCGATATCAAGCGCCACCTGCGTTTGCGCGGGCGACATCCTGTCGATCCACTTCCGTCCTTTGACGGAGCGGTCGATTCCAAGAAAGGACGAGGTTTGGACCATGCCGGTTTGTCGCCCCGCGTGCCGGCCCCGTCAAGCGGGCCGGCCAAACGGGTCAGAACTTGTCCATGTCCTGATGGCGCGCCTTGATCTCGCGAACAGTCTTCGACGAAGAGCGCATGACGATCGTTTCCGTCTGGAGATAGTTCTTCATGAAACGAACGCCGCCCAGCATGTTCCCGTCGGTCACGCCGGTCGCGGCGAAGATCACTTCGCCATGCGCCATTTCCATGTGGGAATAGATCTTCTTCGGATCGGAAACGCCCATCTTCGCCGCCCGGGCGATCTTTTCCTCGGTATCGAGGATCAGGCGGCCCTGCATCTGTCCGCCAACGCAGCGCAAGGCGGACGCCGCCAGCACGCCCTCGGGCGCGCCGCCGCTGCCAATATAGATATCGATGCCCGTCTCTTCCGGCGCCGTCGTGTCGATCACGCCGGCAACGTCGCCGTCGCCGATCAACCGGATCGCAGCGCCCGTCTTGCGCACCGCCTCGATCAGCGAGGCATGGCGCGGACGGTCGAGGATACAGGCGGCGATCTCCGTCACCGGGACGCCCTTCGCCTTGGCGACCGCATGGATATTGTCTTCCGGCGACGCATCGATATCGATCAGCCCATCCGGATAGCCCGGTCCGACGGCGATCTTTTCCATGTAGACGTCCGGCGCGAACAGCAGCGCGCCTTTTTCGGCGATGGAAATGACAGCCAGCGAGTTGGGCAGGTTCTTCGCGCACAGCGTCGTGCCTTCCAGGGGATCGAGCGCGATATCCACTTCCGGGCCTTTGCCGCTGCCGACCTTCTCGCCGATATAGAGCATCGGCGCTTCATCGCGCTCACCCTCGCCGATGACGACAGTGCCGCGAATGGCGAGCCGGTTCAGTTCGGAACGCATCGCATCGACAGCGGCCTGGTCGGCGGCTTTCTCGTCGCCGCGTCCGCGTAGCCGGGCTGCGGCCACCGCCGCTCTTTCGGTTACGCGCGCCAGTTCCAGCGACAATTCCCTTGTCAGGCCGACTTGCTCGTCGCCGGATTTTGCCATCGAATTCATGCGGTTGTCCTCGCTTTGTGCTTTGCGGATCGGTTTAGACGCAGTCTCGCCACCCGCGCAACACCGGTACGGCAAGGTTTCGGGGGACCAAATGCGATCTAATCGATTTTGATGACAGAAGCTTCGTCAGCCAGCCGGTTCTATGCGGATAACCTGCGGCTTTGACACGAGATGACCATCGGCAAGCACGGCCTCCAGGGCGGTGCGAATATCCGCTTCGGTCGTCTCGTGCGTGACGAGCACCACCGTCTTTTGGGTATCCTCGCCACCCTTGACGCCGCCATGCTGAACGATCGACGCGAGCGAAATATCGTTGCGGGCCATGTGTCCGGCGAGAGAGGCAAAAACACCGATACGGTCATGCACCGTCAGGCGAATGAAGTAACCGCCGGCATGAGCGGCAATCTCGGCCTGCTGATACGGCTCCAGCTCTTTTGCCGGACGACCGAAGACGGGCGCTTCCTGATGACCGGGCAGCGATTTGGCGATATCGGCGACATCGCCGATCACGGCCGAGGCCGTCGCGTCTCCGCCCGCGCCGGGTCCCGACAAGAGGAGCGAACCGACCGTGTCCGCCTCGATGCCCACCGCATTCGTCACGCTGTCGACCTGCCCGATCATCGAGCCAAGCGGCACCATCGTCGGATGGACACGCTGCTCGATCCCTGTGGCCGTGCGAAGCGCAACGCCCAGGAGCTTGATCCGGTAGCCGAGCTCACGCGCGGCGTGGATATCCGCCAGCGTGATGTTGCTGATTCCCTCGACATAGATTTCATCGGCGGCAACCCGGGTGCCGAACGCGATGCTGGTGAGGATAGCGAGTTTGTGCGCGGTATCGAAACCCTCCACGTCGAAGGTCGGGTCGGCCTCGGCATAACCGAGGCGCTGGGCGTCGGCGAGGCAGTCCTCGAACGAAATCTCGTCGCGCTCCATCCGCGTCAGGATGTAGTTCGCGGTGCCGTTGAGGATGCCGTAGACACGGCTCACATCGTTGGCGGCAAGCGACTCGCGCATCGTCTTGATGACGGGAATACCGCCCGCCACGGCCGCCTCGTAGTTGAGGATAAGGCCCTTTTCCTCGGCCAGCAGCGCCAGTTCCACGCCATGTTTGGCCAGCAGCGCCTTGTTGGCGGTCACGACATGATGGCCGGAACGGAGCGCCGTGCGGATGCTGTCGAGCGCGGCACCGCTGTCGCCGCCGACAAGCTCGACAAAAACATCGATATCCGAAGAAGCCGCGAGCGCCTCGGGCGTATCGAACCACTCGATGCCGGCAAGATCGACGCCGCGATCCTTCGTCCGGTCACGCGCCGTGACCCCGGTTACCTCGATGGGCCGCCCGCATCTGTGGGTGAGCGAATTCGATTTGGATTTGAGAATACGGGCAACGGACGCGCCGACCGTGCCCAGACCCGCGATGCCGATGCGCAGCGGCTCGTTCATGAGTCCACCTTTCGAAACGAGGTGTTATCGGTTGATTGCCCGCCGTCAGCGGCGGGCGTTGAGTGCGACGACGTTGTGCAGATTTCCACGCGTCGATGCAAGGAAGCGTTTGATGTTCCGCGCCGCCTGACGAATGCGGTGCTCGTTCTCCACGAGCGCGATCCTCACGTGATCGTCGCCATGTTCGCCGAAACCGACGCCCGGCGCGACGGCGACGTCCGCCTTCTCGATCAGCAGCTTGGAGAATTCCAGCGAGCCCATCTCGCGAAACGGCTCGGGGACTGGCGCCCAGGCGAACATCGTCGCCTCCGGCGCCGGCACGTCGAATCCGGCCTGTTGAAAGCTGTCGACCAGCACATCGCGCCGCTTGCGATAGACATCGCGAACCTCGGTGATGTCGGAACCGTCTCCGTTGAGCGCAGCGGTCGCCGCCACCTGGATCGGCGTGAAGGCGCCATAATCGAGATAGGACTTCACCCGCGCCAGCGCGGCGATCAGGCGTTCGTTTCCGACCGCGAAACCCATGCGCCAGCCGGGCATGGAGAAGGTCTTGGACATCGAGGTGAACTCGACGCAGACATCCATCGCGCCCGGCACTTCCAGGACGGAAGGCGGCGGCGTGTCGCCGAAATAGATCTCGGAATAGGCGAGATCGGACAGCACGATGATGTCGTGCTTGCGGGCATAGGCAATCACGTCCTTGTAGAAATCGAGCGTCGCCACGAAGGCCGTCGGATTCGAAGGATAGTTCAGGATCAGCGCCAGCGGCTTCGGGATGGAATGCTTCACCGCCCGCTCAAGCGCCGGGATGAAGCCGTCATCGGGCGCCACCGGCATCGACCGGATGACGCCGCCCGACATGATGAAGCCGAAGGCATGGATCGGATAGGTCGGATCGGGGCACAACACCACGTCGCCGGGTGCAGTGATCGCCTGAGCCATATTGGCGAAGCCTTCCTTCGAGCCAAGCGTCGCGATCACCTGGCGTTCCGGATCGAGCTTCACGCCGAAACGGCGCGCGTAATAAGCCGCTTGCGCCTTGCGCAGCCCGGGAATGCCCTTCGACGACGAATATCGGTGCGTGCGCGGATCGCGAACGGTCTCGACCAGCTTGTCGACGATCGCCTTCGGCGTCGGCAGGTCCGGATTGCCCATGCCGAGGTCGATAATGTCCCGGCCTTCGGCTCGCGCGCTCGCCTTCAGGCGATTGACCTGTTCGAAAACGTAAGGGGGCAGACGGCGGACTTTGTGGAATTCTTCCATGGCATTTCCTCGGGATATGCGCGCGCTATAGCGCGTTCGTGACTGGAAATCGAGACAAACTGCGAACCAACGCTATTCCTCGATCTTCCGGATCGCTTCATTGGAGTGCGTTGCCGCGAGACGGCGCAGGAGCGCAAGCCGTCGATTGTATTCCGCTGTCGAGACCTGTCCACGCGAATGAGCTTGCGCCAGGGCCTGCATTTGAGCCAGCAAGGCATCGCGCTGGGCGTCGCTCATCTGCTGCAAGGACCTGGCCGGCTCGTCATTTATGTTTGGATAGGTTCCGGTTACCGAAGCCTGCCCCGACCCGGCGGTCAGCGGGTCGCGAGACCCGGTTTCGGCAGCGGATTTCACGCGCCGAGGCGCAGGTTCCGGTATCCGAATAGTGGTCGAAACTCGTCCAGGAGCCTTCTCAGCCGTCTGCGATTCCGTTTCAGAACCTGCTGATTCGTCTGGCTTTTCCGCCGGCGGCAACGGCGGACCGGCCGTGTCGAAGGCGGCCTGCGGCACGCCCTGATCGATCGCGTTGCCACCCGCGCATCCGGCAAGGAGCACGAAATTGAAGATCAGTAACGCAATGCCAAGTCTATTCATGTTACCTTGAGGCAGCGGTCGTGCCGCCATCGATTGACGAAGTCGGTGCGCCGATCGCAACCAATGGGTCAATGACATGCGCCTTGTCCTGTGTCATCAACGCTCAATAATATGGCAGCACAAAGAACGCCGAGAATGACGTCGCAAAGAACACCCGCAGAGCGGAAAAGCAATGGCTGAGAAGAAGGAAGGCAACGCCGGCAAGGCGGTAGACCGGACCTCGATCGACGCCTATGTCATCAAGGATCCCGAGGCATTCGCGCGCAATCTTGCCCAGGTAATCGAGGCGGCGGGCCACGCCGCTTCGGCATGGATCGGCCCGCGCGAGTCCGGTGAACACACCGACAGCGTCGCCGAACCGATGACGGATGTCGTCAAGACGTTTTCCAAAGTGTCCGAATACTGGCTCTCGGAGCCCCAACGCGCGATCGAGGCGCAAACCCGGCTGTTTTCCGCCTATATGGATATCTGGTCCAACTCGATCCGCCGCCTCGGCGACACGGATCTGGCGGAAGCCGTCGAGCCCGACCGCGGCGACCGGCGATTCTCGGATATCGACTGGAAGGAGAACGCCTTCTTCTCCTTCCTGAAACAGACCTATCTCGTCACGTCGAAATGGGCTGCCGATCTCGTCGAAAACGCGGAGACGCTCGACGAGCACACCCGCCACAAGGCGAGCTTCTACGTCAAGCAGCTCAGCAATGCCGTCTCACCGACGAATTTCATGATCTCCAATCCGGAGATCTTCAAGGAGACGATCGCCTCGAACGGCGCGAACCTCGTCGCCGGCATGAAGATGCTCGCCGAAGACATAGAGGCCGGACACGGCGACCTGAAGGTCCGCCAGGCCGACTATTCCAAGTTCAAGCTTGGCGAAAACATCGCGGTCACGCCCGGCAAGGTCATCGCGCGCAACGAACTGGTCGAAATCATCCAGTATGCGCCGGAGACGGAAGATGTCCTGAAACGGCCGTTGCTGATCTGCCCGCCATGGATCAACAAGTTCTATATCCTCGATCTCAATCCGGATAAGTCCTTCGTGCGCTGGGCTGTCGAGCAGGGTCACACGGTTTTCGTGATCTCCTGGGTCAACCCGGACGAGCGCCACGCCAAGCTCGACTGGAACGACTACATCGACCGGGGCATCTCGTTTGCGCTCGATGCCGTCGAGAAGGCGACCGGCGAGAAGCAGGTCAATGCGATTGGATATTGCGTTGGCGGCACGCTTCTGTCGGCTGCACTGGCGCTGTTCGCGCGTGAAGGAAACGATCGTATCGCCTCGGCGACGCTGTTCACGACCCAGGTCGATTTCGTCAATGCCGGAGACCTGAAGGTGTTCGTGGATGACGATCAGCTGGAGACGCTGGAGAAGCAGATCCGCCAGCAAGGCTACCTCGACGGCTCGAAGATGGCGACGGCCTTCAACCTGCTGCGGTCCGGCGATCTGATCTGGCCCTATGTCGTCAACAACTACATGAAGGGCAAAGAACCGATGCCCTTCGACCTGCTCTACTGGAATGCGGATTCGACTCGCATGCCGGCGGCCAACCACTTGTTCTACCTGCGCAATTGCTACCACGAAAACAAGCTCGCCCATGCCAAGATGGAGCTGAAGGGCGCGCCGGTGTCGCTGGCGGACGTCAAGATCCCGATCTACAACCTCGCCGCCAAGGAGGACCATATCGCACCCGCCATATCGGTTTTCGAGGGCTCGAAATGTTTCGGCGGCAAGGTCACCTACGTTATGGGCGGTTCGGGACATATCGCCGGCGTCATCAACCCGCCGGCCAAGAAGAAATATCAGTTCTGGTCCGGTCCGAAAGTGGCCGGCGAATTCAACAAATGGGTTGAAAAGGCAAAGGTCACCGAAGGATCGTGGTGGCCGCACTGGCAGGCTTGGATCGAGAAGCTCGACGACTCCCGCGTCCCCGCTCGCAAGAAACTCGGCGGCGGAAAGCTCAAGCCGCTTGACGACGCCCCCGGTACCTTCGTCCGCGAACGCGTGTGAAATTCTCGCCTGCCCTTGTCTCCGGGCGTCTCGTCAGGCGCTACAAACGGTTTCTCGCTGACGTCGTCCTCGACAGTGGCGAGGCGATCACCTGCGCTGTGCCCAACACCGGCTCCATGATGGGCCTGACCGACCCGGACTCGCGCGTATGGCTGTCCACCTCCGACAACCCGAAACGCAAATACCGCCACACGCTTGAAATCGTCGAGGCCGACGGCGGGCTCGTCGGCGTCAATACCGGCCTTCCGAACAAGCTCGCCGAGGAAGCGATCCGCGCCGGAATGATCGGCGATCTCGCCGACTACGCGGACCTAAAGCGCGAACAGAAATACGGCCAAAAGTCGCGCATCGACATCCTGCTCGGCGACCCTGAAAAGGGGCTGGCCTATGTCGAGGTAAAGAACGTGCACTTCATGCGCACGCCGGGGCTCGCCGAATTTCCCGACACCGTGACCGCCCGCGGGGCCCGCCATCTCGACGAAATGGCCGACATGGTGCGCGCCGGACATCGCGCCGTCATGGTCTATGTCGTCCAGCGCGGCGACTGCGAGACGTTCTCGCTCTGCCACGATATGGACCCCGCCTATTGCGCCGCCTTCGACCGTGCGACAGCCTGCGGGGTTGAAGCTTTCGCCGTTCAATGCCAAATCTCGCCGGAGGAAATCACACCCGTCCGGACAATCCGTATTTTGGAATGACCGGTATCGCGGACCGGAGCCAAGCCATGGTCACCTATCTCGAAGCCGAAACGGCACCGCTCAAGAACACCGGCCAGATCCGCCTGCATGGCGAGGAAGGCTTCGAGGGCATGCGCCGCGCGTCACGCCTGACCGCCATGGCGCTCGACGAAATGGTCGATATCGTTAAGCCGGGAACAACCACCAACGAGATCGACAAATTCGTCTTCGAATTCGGCATGGATCACGGCGCCATACCGGCGACGCTCAACTATCGCGGCTACACGAAATCCTCCTGTACGTCGATCAACCACGTCGTCTGTCACGGCATTCCGAACGACAAGCCGCTGCGTGAAGGGGAAGTCGTCAATATCGACATCACCTATGTGCTCGACGGCTGGCATGGCGATTCGTCGCGCATGTATCCGGTCGGCGAGATCAAGCGCGCCGCCGAGCGCCTGCTGGAAGTCACCCACGAATGCCTGATGCTCGGCATCGAAGCGGTGAAGCCCGGCGCACGGATGGGCGCCATCGGCGAAGCAATCCAGAAACACGCCGAGGCCGAGCGCTGCTCGGTTGTGCGAGATTTCTGCGGCCACGGCGTCGGCCAGCTCTTCCATGACGCGCCAAACGTGCTGCATTACGGTCGCGCCGACGAGGGCGCCGAGATGCGCAAGGGCATGATCTTCACCATCGAGCCGATGATCAATCTCGGACGGCCGCATGTGAAAGTTCTGTCCGACGGATGGACGGCGGTCACACGCGATCGCAGCCTTTCGGCACAATATGAGCACACGATCGGCGTCACCGAAGACGGCTGCGAGATCTTCACCCTCTCGCCCAAGGGGCTCGACCGGCCGGGCCTCGCCGGCTAATCTCGCACCCGAATGGGGGCGACCATGGCCGATGAGCCGGACGAAAGGCAGGTATTTCTCGCGGAGTTCCCGCAACCTGCCAACCTGACTCCGAAACCCTCGAAAAAACGCACTGTTAGCGAAAAAGCGCCCTCGCCCCACGCCGGACACCGCGACCGGTTGCGCGCGCGTCTTGCCGACGCCGGCCCCGATGCGCTTGCGGATTACGAACTGCTCGAACTGCTGCTTTTCCGTTCCATCCCACGGCGCGACACCAAGCCCCTCGCCAAGGCGCTGATCGCCCGTTTCGGCTCGTTCGGCGCAGTCCTCGGCGCCGACCCGAAGCGCCTGGCGGAGGTTCCCGGCGTCAAGGATGCCGTCGCCGCCGACCTCAAAGCCGTCGCCGCCTCCGCGCAACGCATGCTCAAGGGCGAGATCGCAGCACGCGAGGTCCTGTCCTCCTGGAACGCCGTCATCGACTACTGCAACGCCGCGATGGCGCATGAGAGCCGCGAACAATTCCGCATTCTTTTCCTAGACAAGAAAAACGTCCTGATCGCCGACGAGGTGCAGCAGGTCGGCACCGTCGACCACACGCCCGTCTATCCGCGTGAGGTGATGCGCCGCGCGCTCGAACTGTCGGCCACCGCGCTCATCCTGGTCCACAACCACCCGTCGGGCGACCCCACGCCCTCGCGCGCCGACATCGAGATGACCCACAAGATCGCCGAGACCGGCAAAACCCTGAACATCGCCGTCCACGACCACGTCATCATCGGCAAGACCGGCCATGTGAGTTTGAAGGGGCTGGGGCTTTTCTAAGACTCTAGTACATCGATTTGCGGTATTCGTCCTCGAGATCCGCGTCGATCTTTTTCATCTCCTCGGGATCGTCCGGCGCACCGGATGTCTGGTCCATGATCATGTTGAGAAGCGACGGCATTTCGCTGCGGTCCTGAAGCGCGGCCGGATCCCACAGATTCGAGCGCCGGAACGCCTTGGCGCAATGCAGGAACACTTCGTCGACGAAGACGACGATGGCGACCCGCGGCGCGCGGTCTCTGACTTGCAGCATCGCCAGCAGGTCCGGGTCGCGGGTGATCTTCGCCGTTCCATTGATCCGCAAGGTCTCGTCGAACCCCGGAATCATGAACAAGAGACCGACCGCAGGATTGGCAAGGATGTTCGATTGCGTGTCCAGCCGGTTGTTGCCCGGCCGGTCGGGGATCAGCAGTGTCTTGTCGTCGAGGACCTTCACGAACCCGCGCGGATCGCCACGCGGGCTGACATCCGCGGACCCGTCCGGCGCTTGCGTACCCATGCACAGGAACGGCGACCGCTTCAGGAAATCCCGCGCATGCTTGTCGAGCCGGTCCAGGCACTTCTCGACGGCTACGGCATGCGTCGCGGGAAACAGCGACCGCAACTCTTCTTCGTCCGCGATCAGGAATTCCGGCCTTAGAAACGTTTCCTGCGCCATACCGTCCTCCTCCATACACGACGCCCGAGGATCTCTCTCGGGCCGCCACGCTGAACTGATTATTGGAGATCGGTGCCGATGTCACTGAATGCATTGGCCACACGACCGTCCATCGCAAACACCCGGACGCCGTGATCGCAGATGTGCACAGGGCGTGCCACAGCCGCACGCTCCGCGCGCGAGTTCGACCGCCATAGCCGGAGATGTAACGACTAGCCTTCCAGCGCCTTGATCAGCCTGTCGGCGGCGTCCATCTCGGCGCGGCGCGCGGTGCGCCGTGCCTTGGCCTCGGCGTCCTCGCCCCATTGCGCGATGTTCCAGTCCTCGTCGACATGCGCCGCCTCCCAGGCCTGCGCGGCGTCGATCTCGCGTTTCCAGACGGCCAGCGCCAGCAATCCCGAACCGGTCAGAGAGGTCATCGAATGCAGCGCCGCGAGGATCACCGGATCGGTGACGGTGTTCAGGTGAATACCGAGGCCAGCAATCGCCTCGCGGGGCTGCGCGACGTGCATAACGCCCTCGGCGAGCGTGAAGCGCGCGCCGGCCACCCGTTCGGCCCAATCGACCACCGGGTCCCATGCTTCCCGCTGCCGGTCGGTCAGGCCCGGAGGTCCGTCGGCGCGATAGAACAGGAGATCGGTGCCGCAGTAGCGCAAGATGTCTTCGAGAACGGCCTGCATGTCGGCCGCCACGCCATCGAGCGCGGTATTGGCGAGCCGGTAGCACGGCATGGCCGCGGGATTGATCTCTTCGCCCTGTGCGTCGAATTCCCCGGCAATCAGCGAAGCGGCTGCGGCCGTCGATAGCGCAAGCGGCGTCTGGCCAGGCGTTTTGACGGCCCGGCCGTCGAGCAGGATATGATGCAGACCGTCGCGCTCACCCGTTTCCACATTCTTGTAGAAGCGTTTCGGCAACTGGCGGCGCATGTTTGCCTGCGCGCTTTCCATGGGATCGCGCTTCTCGCCCTCGGCGGGGTCGGAAAATGAAAGGATGTCACGCACGGGATGGCTCGTCCGGCTCGTTTCAGTCGCGCCGGATAGACCATGTCATTCGGGCCAATGCAAGGCGGGGGGTGCTTCGCGCTCAGCCGGCAGCGAGCTTCCAGTTGCCTTCGATGATGGCGTTGTCGGGCGCCAATGCGCGCGCGTCGGCCAGCACCTTGCGCGCCTTCTTCATGTCGCCGCGAAGAATGTAGGAAAAACCCTGATTGTTCAGGACGGACGCCTTCGGCCCTTCCAGCTTCAGGAGCTGTGTATAGGCGCGGTCCGCAAGATCGAAGCGTCCAAGCTGATCGTAGGCCGCCGCAAGCCCCAGCCACGCCGTGCCGTTCGCCGGTGTCGCCTCGACCGCCAGACGGAAGTTCTTTTCCGCCAGGCCGTAATTCCCGGCGGCGAACTGTTTCTGCCCGGCCAAGATCTTGCGTTCGGCGAGACTGCCCTGCCCGTTCGTCTGGAAAGCCGATGTCAGGGCCGTATCGATCGTGGACGCGCTCTGGCAGCCGGCGAGCCCGCCGGCCACAAGGCCGATTGCGATGAAACGAAAGATCCGGTCTTTCATGACGCTGTCCCCAAGTAACGCCCGGTTTTCCGGGTCTGTTGAGGTCAGGCTAGCCGATAACTGTAAAGATGTGGTCGGCAAACGGGGCTAATGTTTGGCAAACGGCCTCGGTTAAGAAAGCCCGAAGCCGACCGCTACATGTTGAACCGTACGATGATCGGGATAATGGCGATCATCACCACGACGGGAAGAATGCAGAGCGTCACCGGAATGGACATCTTTGCCGGCAATGCATGCGCCTTTTCCTCAGCCACCGACATGCGCTTGTGGCGCATTTCGTCACTGAAGACCCTGAGCGCGCCCGAAAGGCTCGTGCCCAGTTCCTTCGACTGCTGGAGCAGCGTCGCGAAAGCGCGCACTTCATCGACCCCCAGCCGGTCGGCCAGCGCCTTCAGGGCTTCGTTGATACTGCGCCCGGCACGCAGTTCCAGCGAAACCAGAACGAGGTTCTGGCTCAGCATCGGATAGGTCACGCGGATTTCCTTGGAAACGCGTTCGATCGATGCCTCCAGGCTCATGCCCGCATCGGCGCAGACGATCATCAGGTCCATGAAATCGGGAAATCCGTTGCGGTATTCCAGAACCCGCTGGTTGACCTTCTGCTTCAGGACAAAAGCCGGCGCGAAATAGCCCCCGACCGCGAAACCGGCGAGACAGATGATCCCGCGTTGCGACAGCGGCGCGATATGCATCAGCAAGATCACGGCGATTGCGAGAAGAAACCCCGCGCCCATCGCCACGAAACGCACAAGGAAGAATTTCCCGACGGCATCCGGCCCGAGATAGCCCGCGCGCATGAGGGTCTGGCGAAGGCGCACGACATTTTCAGGATCGGCGGACGCATAGAACTCCGCGGCACGGCGCGCGGCCTTGTCGGCCAATTCCGCATCCCGGCGCTTTTTGTCATCCTCGACGACGGAAACCCCGCCCCCCGGCTCCTCGAAGCTCAGGTGAAGACGGCTTCGCAAATGCGTCTGACGCCGCTTGTCCTGCGACAGCGAGTAAATCACCCCGCCAATGCCGAGCACGATGATGAAGACGCCCGCGGGAAGCAACAGAGAGGACAGGTCCATGACGTTTCCCCTCAAAACCTGAACGATGCCATCTTGAACATGATGGCATTCCCGAGCACCAGCCAAAAGAAGGCTCCGCCGACGAGATACCAGGTCAGGCTTTCCGCAACGACATCGCCGTAATAGGTCGGCATCAGGACCATGACAGCCGCGACCAGCAGCACCGGCACGGCCGTCAGGATATAGGCCGACATGCGACCCTCCACCGAAATCGCCTTGACCTTGCGCCGCAATTTGCCGCGCTCGCGGATAACGCCCGACAAGCCTTCGAGAATTTCCCGCAAATTGCCGCCGGTCGTCGACTGGATCGAGACCGCCGTCACGAAGAGCGGCAAATCCTCATGGCCGACGCGTTCGTAAAGATTGCGCAGCGCGGACACCATGTCCGACCCGTAGGTGATCTCGTCGGAAACGATGCCGAATTCCGTGCCGATCGGGTCGGACATCTCACGCGAGACCATCGAGACCGCCACCGGCACCGGATGACCCGCCTTCAGGCCGCGTGTGATCAGGTCGAGCGCCTCGGGAAGTTGCATGCCGAAGCGCTTGTGGCGCTTCTTGCGCAGCCATTTCAAGGACATGAACGGCAAGACCGGGATCATCGCAATGGCGAGCAGAATTCCGAATTGCAGCCGATTGACGTAAAATCCCAGCCCGATGCCGATCGAAACCGCGATCGCCGTGGTGACCATCAGAAACGTCGCCAGCGGCATCACCATGCCGGACTGGATGCGCAGGTCGCGTAGGGCCGCCATCGGCGAAAAGCGGCTATTCTCCCCGTCGAGCCCGCGCTCCTTGCGCAGCTGGACGAGCACTTCCTTCTGGTTGACGTTGTGCTGCTGCAACCGCATGCGCCGGTTGACCGCCTTGCGGGACTCGGCGCCGCTGGAAAGCAGCATATAGGCCGCCTCGGCGAGCATGATGCCCGCGCCGCCCGCAAAGGCGTAGACGATGTAGATCGTGACGTCGTCGAGTTGCATCAGCCGGCCTGCTTGTTCGACGGATCGAAATAGTCGCCCGGAAACTCGACTCCCATGGCGTGCAGTTCCTCAAGGAAGCGCGGGCGGATACCAGTCGCCTCGAAATGGCCGATGATATCGCCCTCGGCCGTCATTCCGGTGCGCCGGAATGTGAAGATTTCCTGCATCTGGATGACGTCGCCCTCCATGCCGGTCACCTCGGCGACGCTGGTCACCTTGCGCTTGCCGTCCGAAAGGCGCGTCAACTGGACGATCAGCCCGATGGCGCTGGAGATCTGGCTGCGGATCGAAGCGACCGTCATCGGCATGCCGGTCATGCCGAGCATCTGTTCCAGGCGAGAAATCGCGTCGCGCGGCGTGTTGGCGTGGATGGTCGCCATCGACCCTTCGTGGCCGGTGTTCATCGCCTGCAGCATGTCGAAGGCTTCCTCGCCGCGACACTCGCCGAGGATCACGCGGTCGGGACGCATTCGCAGCGCGTTCTTGACGAGGTCGCGCTGGCGGACCTCACCGACGCCTTCCGAGTTGGCAGGCCGCGTCTCCATGCGCGCGACATGTGGCTGCTGCAATTGCAGTTCCGCCGCGTCCTCGATGGTAATCAGGCGCTCGTCTTCGGAAATGAACGCCGACAGCGCGTTCAGCATTGTGGTCTTGCCGGTGCCCGTACCGCCCGAAATGATTGTCGTCACCCGCGCGAACACGGCTGCCGCCAGAACTTCGGCCATCGGCTGCGTCAATGCGCCGAACTCGACGAGCTTGTGCAGCCCAAGCTTGTTCTTGGAGAATTTTCGGATCGAGACGAGCGGGCCGTCCACTCCGATCGGCCGGATCGCCGCGTTGAAACGCGACCCGTCGAGCATGCGTGCGTCGCACATCGGCTGGGATTCGTCGATGCGCCGGCCGACCGCGGCGACGATCTTGTTGATCACGCGAAGCAGATGCGCCTCGTCCTTGAACGGGATTGTCTCCTGGACCAGCTTTCCCGCCCGTTCAACGAAGCAGTTCTCGTGTCCGTTGATCAGGATGTCGCTGACGGTCGGATCCTTGAGGAGCGGCTCCAGCGGACCGAGACCGACCATCTCGTCAACGAGATCGTCGATCAGGGCCTCCACCTCCGCCACGTTGAGCGCAAGGCGTTCGGTGCGGACATAGTCCGATACGAAGCTCTGCACCTCCTGGCGCATCCGGTCCGGCGGAAGGGCCTCCAGTGCGACGAGGTTGATTTCCTCGATCAGCTTGCGATGCAGCTTCACGCGCGCGTCGAGCGTGCGTTCCTGAGACTTCGGCGCCGCCCTCGCCTGCATCGGCTTGGACGAGCGCTTGTTGGGAATGACGATCGGCTTTTCTTCATGAGCGGGAATCGGCGCCGCCTTGGCGGTCGCGTCGCGTGCCGAAAGTTGCGTGAACCTGCTGTTCGTCATTGTCGCACCGATTTCCCTGTCGTGTCCGGTTCTTCGCCGGTTCTCGTTCTGCGTGCCGTTTTCAGCCTGCTTTCTGGATCAGGCCCTTCCCAAGGCCGAAAAGGCCGCGTTTCCGCCCGACTTCCAGCTGCATTTCCTCGGGCAGGATGATGCGCTTCAGATCGCGGATGACATTGGCGTTCGGATCGATCTCGTGCAGCGGCACGCCCCGGTCGACCGCTTCGCGCACCAGCTTGTAATTGTTGGAGATGCCACCGGCGAAGCGCTCGCCAAGCAGGTCCTCGACATCGCTGGACTTGATCCCGCCATCCTGACCCTTGGGCGAATAGCGGTTGATGATCACACGCGGTTTCACCTCCTTGCCCACATCGGTTTCGATCGCGTTGATCAGTCGCTGCGCATGACGCAAACACGGAACCGTCAGTTCCGCCGTCAGATAGACATGGTTCGACCCACGCAGAACCGTTTCGGTCCATGGGAACCACGTCCGCGGAAGGTCGATGACCACATTGTCGAAATAGGCCGAGACGAGATCGAGAACGCGGACGACGACATCCGTGTCGAAGGATCGCATTTCCGTCGGCATATTCGGCGCAGCCAGTACCGCCAGCCCCGACGAGTGCTTCGACAGCAGCGCATCGAGCAATTGCCGGTCCAGGCGCTCGACCTGATGTTCCACCTCGGTAATGTCGAAGCGCGGTTCGAGATCGAGATATTCGGCGCAGGATCCGTTCTGGAAGTTAAGATCGACCACGCAGGTCGAGGCCGCACGCGTCGCGGAGCGATGCAAGAGAAAGGCCGATTGCAGCGCCAGCGTCGTGTTGCCCACGCCGCCGGCCGCCGGCATGAAGGCGCTGATATAGGCCTCGCCGGTATCGTTCTTCTCCACGCCCTTCAGCGCGCGGATACAAGAGCGCACCAGATCGGCCGTCGTCACCGGCTTGACCAGGAAATCGGCGACGTGAAGCTGCACGATAATGCGCACCATCGCCGCGTCGCAACCCTTGGTCACGACGATCACGGGCACACGCTCGGTCAGACGCCGCGTGACGCGCTGCAGGGCTTCGAGCCGTTCGAGGTCCGCGTCGTCGAGATCGATGATCACCGCGCCCGCCTCGGCTTCCTGGATATCGCCATGCAGTTCCGTCACCGCCTTTTCGATGGTGATCAGCTTGATCGCGTCGGACACCGAAAACGCCGTGCGTGTCGTGGCAAGGAATTCCTTGTCGGTCGACACCAGCACGATCTTGTTGTTCTGTTCCTTTTCGTCGGACATTTTTACATCGATACAGTCGGTTGAACGGATTTGTTGAAGTGAGGCCTAGATCGTTGGTGCGGCGACGGCGACGCCATCATCCGCCTCGTTGCCATCGCGATCCGCCGGCACGACGAGGTCATTGTCCTGCACGCCGGGCGGCCATGGATCGATGATCTGCAGCGCGGAGTTGTGGGCAACGGCATTTCCTCCGTCGAGCGCGATGCCCTCCAGCGACGGATCGTCGGAAAGCATGCATCCCGTAAGCGAGGCCAGGCCCGCTCCGAGAGCCAGAAGGGTTGTGGTAACGCGCATTCTCAGCCTCCTATGTCGAGCGTCAGGATATGGCCGGAGGTCCGCCGGGGCATCCCTGCCCCCGCGCCCATCGCGGATGTCCGCATTTCATCGACACCGAGGACGACGGCTTCCTCTGTGGTCGCGGGCCGCGAGGCGTCCAGAGGGGTCGCAGTTGGCGTTCCCGGCTGAATCGGCCGAACCAGATGCGGCGTAACGATCATCACGAGGTCCGTTTCCCGGCGCTGGAATTCCCTGCTCGAAAGCAGCTTGCCGATAATCGGCAACTTTCGTGCGCCCGGCAGTTTCTGGCCGGCGACATTGTTGTCCGCCTGGAACAGGCCGGCCATCATGAAGCTCTGCCCGGATTTCAAATCAACTGACGTCTTTGCGCGCCGGACCGTGAAAACCGGATACTCGAAACTGTAAGACATATCGATTGCGGAGACTTCGGGCTCGATTTCGAGCGAAATCAATCCATCCTTCAGAACCTTTGGCGTGAATTCGAGACCGACGCCAAACTTCTTATAGGAAACCGAAATTTCCCCATCAGAACCGCGAACTGTAATCGGGTATTCGCCACCCGCGAGAAAGCTCGCCGTCTCACCAGAACGAGCGACCAAGTTTGGTTCAGCCAGCCGGCGAGCAACCCCTCGGGCCTCCATGGCGCGAATTGCCACATCAACCGTCAACCCACCCGAGACCAAATCGCCAAAAAAACCCGTATTATCGTCGAAATAACCAGGGGACTTGTAGCCCACCGACCCGTTCCCGAAATTGTAGCTAAGTTCCTTGAGCTTGACGCCCAATTCCTGCCCGGCATTCCTGTTCACCTCCACGAAGCGAACATTGAGCTGGACCTGCTGCGAGGAGGTCACATCGACCGAGTTGATGATGTCCTCTTCCTCCCCCGCGAATTTCGAGGCGATCTTCTTGGCGCGGTCGGCTGACACCTGATCCGGCGCCGATCCGGAAAGCACGACCTGACCATTGGTGGTCGTGACCTTGATGTTCGCATCCGGAACATTCTCGCGGATCGCCGTTTTCAGGCGCGTCGTGTCGACTGAAACCTCGACATCGACGGAGCCGATCAGCCGCTTGTTCTCGTCGAACAGCGCGATGCCTGTCGTTCCCGCCGTTATGCCGAGAACGTAGAAGGACCGGTTGGTCAGCGGCTGCACATTGGCTATCTCCGGATCGCCGACGACGATTTCATAGAAGGAGCTCTGCGTCCGAAGCGTCTTCGGCTTGCCCTTCTCGACCGTGATCAGATGCGTGCGCGACGTCGAGATGTTGAGCACGTTCGGCTGCGCCTGCGCAGCCTGTAACGGGAGCCCGCCGAGGGTCGGCACGGCAAGGGCGCAGGCAAGTATGAAATTACGGCCGCGATTGGTCATTAGTTCGCTCCTTCGTCGCGGACATCGTAGGTCTCGACCTCGGTCCTGCGGCGCACAGTGACCTTCGCCAGCGCGGAGGCTGCCGGGATAACCTCGCTCGGTTCAAAGGCCGATGTCATTTCTTGGTCGATGCCGTGCGGCGGCATGTTGAATTCGCCTGTCGCGACGTCCCCGGCACGGCGCAATTGCAGCGACAGGCTGCCTGCCGACTGCGCGGTGGCGAGCGCCTTCGCGCCCGGCGCATTGACCTCAAGGGTCACCGCGCGCACGATCACGGGATCGGACTGGCGTTCGTCGGCAATCTGGTCGATCGAAAGCACCTTCACATTCGCCAGCACAACGGTGGTGGCGACGAAGCTGTCCGGTTCGCCGGTAAACGTCCGGTCGCCGGCGGGCGATGTTTCGATGGGCGCGATGTCTTCCTTGCCCTCGCCGCCCTTCTTTCCGATCGTGAAAGTCCGCGTCAGCGCGATATCGACCCGGTCGCCGGGAACCACGAAGCCCGCCACACCGGTGATGTCGTCGACGCGGATCGTGACCGCGCGCATGCCGTCCTCGATCCGGCGCGAAAGCGTCGCCTGTTCATCGGGATCGGTAACCTTGGAGACAAGCACCGGTTCGTTTGCGTCGATTGCCGCCAGCGCAACCCGCTCGCCGCCATCCAGCAATTCCTCGGTTGTCCGGAAGGCGCCCGTGGGCAGATCATCTTTCGGCCAGGGCAGTTCCTTGAGCATACCGGCATCGATCAGCGCCCCGTAACGCATCGGCTCCGCCGCGACGACAATGGTCGAGAACTCCGCCAAAGGCGCGCCGCCGGCAGGCACCTCGACAGTCTCCACAACCGTCTGGACGTTGTTCTTCAGCCAAAAGTCCGCAGCAACGATCGACAGTCCGCCGAAGACAATGGCGATACCGCCCATTATCAGGAATTTCTTGTTCACCTTTGCCCAGCCTCAATCCGCCATGCGGATGCCCGTGTTCCCCGGTTTTATTGGCTGACGATGACGCTCAAGCGTGAACATTCACGTAACATGGCTTTTCAAACTCTCGGCTTTCCCCGATGTGGTTAAATCGCCGTAAACACAGGGCATGGCATGGCGTGCCTGTTCGCGTTTGGTGAAAGCGGATGCATTATTGGAAGTGATTCGGTTTTGCGACCGAAACGATTGACGGATGGCCATGGACGACAACAGCGATCTCTTCTCCACTGTTCAGGACGCACCCGACGCGAACCGCTCGCGATCGGCGCCGCCGGAACGCGCCGCGAAGCGCGCCAAGCAGGTCCCCGACACGTCGGGCGATTACGACGCATCGGCCATCGAGATCCTCGAAGGCCTTGAACCGGTGCGCCGCAGGCCCGGCATGTATATCGGCGGTACCGACGACAAGGCGCTTCACCATCTCTTTGCGGAAGTGATCGACAACTCGATGGACGAGGCCGTTGCCGGCCACGCCACCTTCATCGAGGTCGCGCTCGACACCGAGGGCTACATTACCGTCACCGACAACGGTCGCGGCATCCCCGTCGATCCGCATCCCAAGCACAAGGACAAGTCGGCGCTCGAAGTCATCATGACCACGCTGCATGCCGGCGGCAAGTTCGACTCCAAGGTCTACGAGACGTCCGGCGGCCTGCACGGCGTCGGCGTTTCGGTCGTGAACGCGCTTTCCGACGATCTCGAGGTCGAGGTCGCCCGAAATCGCAAGCTCTACCGCCAGCGCTTTTCACGCGGCCAGCCCGTCACCGGGCTGGAGGATCTCGGCGAAGTGCAGAACCGGCGCGGCACCAGGACGCGCTTCCACCCGGACCCCGAGATTTTCGGCAAGTCCGCGAAGTTCGAGCCTGCGCGCCTCTACAAGATGGCGCGTTCCAAGGCCTATCTGTTCGGTGGCGTCGAAATCCGCTGGCAATGCGCGCCTGAATTGCTCGGCGAGAAGGACCAGACACCGCCCAAGGCCGTGTTCCACTTCCCCGGCGGGCTGAAGGACTATCTGGAAGCGAGCCTCGGCAGCGAACAAAAGGTCACTGCCAACATTTTTTCCGGCAAGAGCGAACGCCCCGGCGGCCACGGGTCGGTCGAATGGGCGATCACCTGGCATGGCGGCGACGGCTTCGTACATTCCTACTGCAACACGATCCCGACACCGGAGGGCGGCACGCACGAGGCCGGCCTGCGCATCGTCCTGACACGCGGCCTTAAGGCCTATGCGGAACTCGTCGGCAACAAGCGTGGCTCCGTCATCACCACCGACGACGTCATGATCTCGGCCGCGGCCATGCTGTCGGTCTTCGTGCGCGAACCGGAATTCGTCGGCCAGACCAAGGACAAGCTCGCGACCACGGAAGCGCAGCGTATCGTCGAGCAGGCTTTGCGCGATGCATTCGACCACTGGCTCGCCGCCTCACCACAGGAAGCGAACGCACTCCTCGAATGGGTGGTCGATCGCGCGGACGAACGGCTGAAGCGTCGCCAGGAACGGGAAGTCAACCGCAAGACGGCGGTGCGCAAGCTGCGCCTGCCCGGCAAGCTCGCCGATTGCAGCCAGAACTCGGCCGCAGGCGCGGAACTGTTCATCGTGGAGGGTGATTCCGCCGGCGGATCAGCCAAGCAGGCGCGCGACCGCAAGACCCAGGCGATCCTGCCGCTGCGCGGCAAGATCCTCAACGTCGCCAGCGCCGGTCGCGACAAGCTGGTCGCCAACCAGCAGATTTCCGATCTCGTCCAGGCGCTGGGCAGCGGCACGCGGTCGAAATACCGCGAGAACGACCTGCGTTACGAGCGCGTCATCATCATGACCGACGCCGATGTCGACGGCGCTCATATCGCATCGCTGCTGATCACCTTCTTCTATCAGGAGATGCCGGAACTGATCCGCAACGAACATCTCTTCCTGGCCGTTCCGCCGCTTTACAAGCTGACCCAGGGCGGCAAGACGCTTTATGCGCGCGACGACGCCCACAAGGACGAACTTATCGCATCGGAATTCACCGGGCGCGGCAAGATCGAGATCAGCCGGTTCAAGGGCCTCGGCGAAATGTCGGCGAACCAGCTCAAGGAAACCACCATGGATCCCTCCGTGCGCACGCTGCTGCGCGTCGAGACCCTGGAGGATCGGGTCGAGGCGACGAAGACCGCAATCGAGGACCTGATGGGCACGAAGGCGGAGACCCGGTTCCGTTTCATCCAGGAGAACGCGGCCTTCGCGAAAGATCTCGATATCTAGTGTCTACGCCTAGGCAGCGGCGAGATCTGCCGCGTGACGCCGGGCGTTCTGACGGATCATGTCGAGATAGATCGTCCTTAAAAGCGCGAGAATGTCGTCATTGTCGTGATGCGGTCGGGCGTCGTTTTCGGCCTCGAAATCCTCCATCACAATACGGGTGACTTCCTGGGCGCCTATGGACAGACGTCCATTGGCGACGTCGCGCCAGATTCGGATTGCGGTAGAGAAAAGCGCGTGCACGCTGCGCGCCAGCCCCGCCGCATCGAGGAGAGCGCGAAGCTGGGTTTCCCGCTCTCCGACCAGAATGGCCGTAACCCGCGCATAGGTCTGCCCTGAAAGGTCGGACAGGACGCGCGCAACGAAATCGATCTTGCCGGCGCAGACCGCGCGGATCAGAAGCCGCGTGTTCAGGGCGCCGGTTTCGCGCAGTTCTCCGATCAGGTCATGCACGCCATCATCGATCCGGCCCGATGCCAGAAGAACCAGCGCGTTGGCAGCCGCGTCGCCGCTGACGCGCTTCGCGCTCGCCTCACCCAGAATGCGCGTCACGAAAGTGGATGATGCAATCGCCTGACGCGACGCTTCAAGCACCTTGTAGCGATGGACAGGCGACAGTTTCGGGTCATTCAGCAATGCGCCGCGCACATCCGCGTCGGCCAGGTGCATTTCGACGATTCGCTCGCGCACCGCATCGTCGACCGCCGCATTCGGATTGTCGAGAAGCGCCAGAATAGCGCCGGGATGCCCGTGCTCGACGACGGCATGCGCCAGCGCGTTGGGAACTTCCGGCCGACTGGCAATCAGGGTCTGCAGCCGCGGCTCGGCGATGGCCACCCGTGTGACAAGGTCGCTCTCGCGCAACAACGGCGACCGCGCGATGACGAGACTGGCGATCTCGTACTGGTCGCCCGCCAGCGCGGCGACAATCTGCGGCGGAGCGTGACAACTCCACGCGACGGCCTCGGCCAATGCGTAGCGGACTTTCGGCGAAGGATCGTCGAGCAGCAGCGTCATCGCCGCATCCGCGCCGCAACGTTCCTCGAAGCTCATGTCGGACAGCAGGTAAGCCCGGGCGAGCGCGGACGCCGCCGCTGCACGCTTGGAGACATCCGCGGACTGGCTCCATTTCAGGAAATGCTGAACGATCATAACGCGTTGCTCCCGACTCGGCTTTCGGGGACTCACGCTATTGGGAAATGGTTTACGTTCCGTTCACCATGTTTGTTAGGACAAGCAGCCCCGGCCCTATTTCGGGCGCGCGAGCGTGACCACCGGCGGCGCCATGCCGTAGTCGAGATAGCCGAGACGCGTGACCGGCTTTGCCTTCTCGAAGTCGAAGCGGCCCTCATCCGTCAGCATCGCGTCGTCGATATGCACCCCCACGACCTCACCGAAGACAACCCAATTGTCGCAATGCCGGCCTTCGCGGTCACGCGGCCGAATGATCTCGGTGACGACACATTCCAGCGCCGCCGGAGCACCGGCCACGCGCGGTGCCCGAACAACCCGACAATCCGCCTCTTCGAGCCCGGCGGCGGCGAACTCGGAAACGCCCGATTCGTAAGCGAAGGAGGTCTGGCTCATCGCCTTGAATTGCGCCTCGCTCACATGATTGCAGACGAACTCTCCCGTTTCCTCCGCATTGTGCAGGCTGTCCTTTCGCCCGCTCGACGAGAACATGACGATCGGCGGCGTGTCGGAAACCGCATTGAAAAACGAATAGGGAGCGAGGTTGGCGATACCCTCGGCGGACCGCGTCGAAATCCAGCCGATCGGACGCGGCGCGACGATGGCCTTGAACGGATTGTGAGGCAGCCCGTGCCCGTTCGCCGGTTCGTAAAACACGCCGCTCAGCCCCCGTGCTCGCCCGCATAGTCAGAGATCATCGCATCGATATCCGGCCGCGGGCGATCCGGCACTTCGCGCTCGCAGGAACCGATATGGACAACGCCGGCCATGCGCTCATGCGGCGCGAGACCGAGGATGGCACGGCCCCTTTCGTCATCGCTGTACCATCCGGTGACCCAGTTCGCGCGGAAGCCGTGGGCATGAACCGCATGGACGAGGTTCATGGCGACAGCGCCGGCGGCCAGGAACTGCTCCCATTCAGGGATGGTTTCATGTTCGCGCGGAACGAAGACGACACCGATGGCAACCGGCGCGCGCAGCAGCCGATTGCGCTCGCGCTGCATCTGCTCTTCCGCCATCGGGCCGTTTCGCTCGACAGCCCTCGCCGCGAGCTTCTCTCCGATTTCCCGTCCCGCATCCTCGCCGTAAACGATAAACCGCCAAGGCTCGAGCCGCCCGTGATCGGGCGATCGGGCGGCTATTTCGAGGAGAGAGCGCAACACGTCCCTGTCCGGTCCCGGCCCGGACATCATCGTCAGCGGCACGGACCTGCGGGTTTTCAGGTATTCGACTACGGGATTGTTCATGGTCATGAAAATGCTCGAATTCTACAGTGTTGTCGAAATCGGATATGGCGTGCGAGACTTGTAATTGCCAGCGTCTTGGGGTTCATCGCCGGGAAAGAAACACACAGTTCACAGATGCGCTCCGTAATTGATCGAACAAGAAGCCTGACATTCGCCATCGTGGCTGTTTTCGCGACGGGCGCACAGGCGCAGGATACGCCGTTCCTCGGCGATCTCGATTTGCCGGGCGTCATCAACTACGCGCCGGCAACCCTGCAAACCGGGATTTCGGGCGAAGGCCCTGCCGTCGATCTCTTCCTCGATGCCCTGCTGACCGAAGAGTCCGAAGCGATCAAGACCGGCCTCGTATGGCGAATTTTCGGCTCCGAACCGGACATCGACGGCCAACTACCGCTTTTGGCATCGGCGAAAGGCGGTTCGACGCGGCTGCAGCTCCCGCCCGGCAGCTATCTGGTTCACGCAGCGTTCGGTCGCGCCGGCGCCACCACGCGGATCGCGCTCGGCGACGAGGCACGGCATGAGACGATGGTGCTCAACGCCGGAGGCCTGAAACTCGAAGGGGTCCTTCCAGATGGCATTCCGATGCGCGACCAGAAACTGCGCTTCAACATCTATGAGGCGGGCGACGCCGAGGAAGGCGAACGCCGCCTGATCCTGCCCAATGTCAGGCCGGGACGCACCGTCAGGCTGAATGCGGGCACCTATCACGTAGTTTCCAACTACGGTGCGGTGAACGCCACCATCCGTGCCGACATCCAGGTCGAGGCCGGCAAGACCACGACTGCGCAGGTCGAACACCGTGCGGCACAGGTCACGCTCAACCTCGTACGCGGCAAGAACGGCTTCCCCCTCGCCGATACCGCCTGGTCCGTTCTTGGCGCTTCAGGCGACATCATCGCGGAAAACGTCGGCGCCTTCCCGACGATGATCCTCGCTGCCGGCGATTACACGGTCATCGCGAAGAACAAGAACCGCGTCTACCAGCGCGACCTTACCATCCAGCCGGGCCGCGATATCGTGATCAAGGTCGATACCGAGACCGCAGAACAGATCAATCAGTAGCGGTTCGTCACGGTGGTCGGCACGCGGCGTCGCCGAGGCGACGGGTCGAGCGAGAACACGGCATCGTGGACGCGATCGAGCAGTAGTTTCCGATCCTCGATCCGGGACAGTTGGTCCCATGTCATGGTCGTGCCGATCCACGCCCTGATCTGCTTGCCATAGAGCCGCTGGAACTCCCGGATCAGAAGCGAAGTGCGCAGCGTCAGCGAGAACTGGCTCACAAGATGGAAGAGCCGACCGTTCTGACCGTCGAAATAGACCGGGATCACCGACGCGTGCGCCGACTGGATCAGCCGCGCGGTAAACATCTTCCAGGGCAGGTCCTCGGCCCGGCCAAGCCCCTTGCGCGCTGTTGCGACACCGCCGGCCGGGAAGATGATGATTGTCACGCCCTCCTTGAGCAGCCGTACCGCCTCCTTGCGCGTCTGGAGATTGAGCGCCACCGCCTCCTTTGTCTCCTCGAAGGAAATCGGCAGTGAATAGGGCCGGATTTCCGGCACTTTCAGCAGGTCGTTGTTGATGATGACGCGAAACGGCCTGCCCAGTTTTTCAGCCAGGGAAAGGAATGCGATACCGTCGCCGATCCCGTAGGGATGATTTGCAACCATCACGAGCGGCGTGTCGGGCAGATCGGCCGGCGGCCATTGCCCGTCGGCCTGCAGCCGGACCTCGATCAGATTCAGCATCTCGGTGAAGACGCTGTCGCTCTTCCCGAAAATCTCATGGCGCCAATAGTCGTAGAGGTCTGCGAGACGGTCGCGACCGGACAGGTTCTCGATCGTACGTATCATCCACCGCTTGAAAGGCGGATCATCCGGACGTGCGTAAGACAATTCCGAAAAACGGACGGTTCTGATCATCATCCGCGAGTCTTCTCCACCCTCGACCGATCTTAACGTTTCGCCCGGTTGAAGTCGAGTTGCACAAGAAAAACCGGCGGCCATGGCCGCCGGATTTCATCGATCTGTCACATACCGCGCTTGCGCCGGATATCGGGCGGGGTCGCCTCGTCCGTCAGCGACACCAGGATCTCGTCGACCGTTTTCGATTCCTGGTCCCGCGATCCAAGACGGCGAACATTGACCGTCCCCTCCTCCGCCTCGCGGCGGCCGCAAACGAGGATGACCGGAACCTTGGCGACCGAATGTTCGCGCACCTTGTAATTGATCTTCTCGTTGCGCAGATCGGTTTCGACATGCAGGCCCGCATCCTTCAGCCGCTTGGCCACTTCGAGAGCGTAGCCATCGGCGTCCTGGGTGATCGTCGCGATGACAACCTGAACCGGCGCGAACCACAGCGGGAAATGTCCCGCATGGCTTTCGATGAGGATACCGAGGAACCGTTCCAGCGACCCCACGATGGCGCGGTGAATCATCACCGGCTGCTTCTTCTCGGAATCCTTGTCGATGTAGAACGCACCGAAGCGTTCCGGCAGGTTGAAATCGACCTGCGTCGTGCCGCATTGCCACTCGCGTCCGATCGCATCCTTGAGCGTGTACTCGAACTTCGGCCCGTAAAACGTGCCCTCGCCCTCGTTGATACCGGTCTTGATGCGGTTGTCTTCCCGCGCCATGCGTTCCAGCGAGTTCTTGAGGATGCCTTCCGCATGATCCCAGGACTCATCGCTGCCGACGCGCTTTTCCGGGCGTGTGGCAAGCTTGACCAGAACCTCGTCGAAACCGAAATCCTTGTAGACCGACATCATGAGATCGTTGATCTTCAGGATCTCCGCCTCGAGCTGCTCCTCGGTGCAGAAGACATGCGCGTCATCCTGCGTGAAGCCGCGAACGCGCATCAACCCATGCAGCGCGCCCGACGGTTCATAGCGGTGCACGGCGCCGAATTCGGCGAGCCTAATCGGCAGTTCGCGGTAGGATTTCAGCCCGTGCTTGAACAGTTGCACATGGCCGGGGCAGTTCATCGGCTTGAGCGCGAAGACGCGGCTGTCCTCCGCCTCCTCGTCGGCGCAGGTCACGGCGAACATGTTCTCGCGGTACCAGCCCCAGTGCCCGGACGTTTGCCATAAAGCGTTGTCGAGCACCTGCGGTGCATTCACCTCGTCATAATCATCCGCGATCTGGCGGCGCATGTAGGAGAGAAGATTCTGGAACATCCGCCAGCCCTTGGCGTGCCAGAACACGACGCCAGGTCCCTCTTCCTGGAAATGGAACAGGTCCATTTCCCGCCCGAGCCGGCGATGGTCGCGTTTCTCCGCTTCCTCCAGCATGTGCAGGTAAGCGTCGAGCTCGCTCTGGTTGGCCCATGCGGTGCCGTAGATACGCGTCAGCATCGGCTTGGTGGAGTCGCCACGCCAATAGGCGCCCGCGACCTTCATGAGCTTGAAGGCAGTGCCGATACGGCCGGTGGCATCCATGTGCGGCCCGCGACAAAGATCGAACCAGTCGCCCTGCTTGTAGATGCGGATTTCCTGGTCTTCCGGAATCGCATCGACGAGTTCAACCTTGTAGGCCTCGCCCATGTCGGCAAAGACGTCCTTCGTGCGCTGGCGATCCCAAAGCTCTTTCGTGAAGGGCGCGTTGCGCTGGATGATCTCGCGCATCTTCTTCTCGATCACCGGCAAATCGTCCGGCGTGAACGGCCAGTCCTCGCGGGTATCCGGGTGGACGCGCTTGAAGTCGTAATAGAAGCCGTTCTCGATGACGGGGCCGATCGTGACCTGCGTTCCGGGCCACAGTTCCTGCACGGCCTCGGCCATCACATGGGCGGCATCGTGGCGGATCAGTTCGAGCGCACGCGGATCGTCGCGCGTCACGATCTCGATGGCGCCATCGGTGACCGGATCGGAAAGGTCGCGCAAATCGCCGTCAAGCGCGATCGCGACAGCTTTCTTGGCGAGCGATTTTGAGATCGATTCCGCGACGTCGCGACCGGTCGTACCGGCATCGAACGCTTTCACGGATCCATCGGGAAATGTAAGGGAAACGGCCGCAGCCATGGTCTGGTCTCCTTTTCCAGTCCCGCCAACGAACGCGGGTGGTGAACAATGCGCGCGTCATAGGCAAAGCCCATCCGCAAGTAAAGCCGCCGTCAGATCGCGAATACGATCAACGCGCCGATAGCGGCGACGACCAGCAACCACAATGGCAGGAAACGCAGGTGCCTATGCGTGCCGATCGCGCCGGTGCGCGCGCGATACCGCGAAAAGCGCCGCCTGAGGTCGGCAGCCCGCTCGTCCGGGTCATACGGCCTGTCGAGCTTCCAGGGTGTTTCCTTTCCGGGCATCGGTCCTTCCACGAAATCCGGTCTTCGCGCCCGATATGGGGATGACTGCGGCGGATTTCACGCCCGGTAGCGCCGTGTGACCGGATGCACACCGGCGCGGATCGATCTGGCCTATCTCTCCACCATCACCGTCGGATCCCGGTCCAGGGGACAGACGCCATCTGGAAAGGAATACCGCATGAAACGCATGATTGTCCTTGCAGCCGCGATGATCGCCGCCGCTGTTTCGTTCCCCTCTCAGTCTTCGGCGGAGACGGTTTATCTCAAATCGGCCCATTCCGGGCTCTTTGTCGGCACGAGCAATGGCCGGCTGGCGGCCAATGTCTCCGCCGATCGCGCCGCGGCCTTCGACATCCTCGACATGGATTCGCAGCGGATCGCATTCCGCTCGGTCAATGGCGGCCGTTACGTCCGGGCCGGAGACGGCGCATTCCTCGAGAGCGCAAGCCAGAATGTGCGCACAAGCGAGACGTTCTACCTGTCGCGCCTGCCTGGCGGCACCTACGCGATACGATCAGCCCTAAACGGCAAGCTGGTGCGTGCCGGCGTCGGCCGCGGTTCGCTGCTGGCGGCTGTTTCCGTCGGGAAGCCGCAAGCCTGGGAACGCTTCGAAATCGTTCCCGCCGCCGCTTCCGGTCAATCCGGCAACCACCGACCCGGCGTTTCGCACGCAATCACCGGCGTGTGGAAAGTGAAACAGGTCGCCGCACACCAGACCGGATACCTGACCGACCTCGCACCGCATCTCTTCGCGGCCTCGCGCGTCGAAATCCAGTCGGGCGGCAACCTGAATGCGATGGTCGGCTGCAATCGCATGAACGCGACGGTCTCGCAGAATGGCGCGTCCTGGAACGGCGGGCACTTCATGTCCACGAAGATACTCTGCCGGGACCGCGCAGCGGCCGCCGTCGAGCGCTCCTTCACGAAGGCCGCGCAAGATGCTGTGCGCGTCGCCCTGAGCGGCAATCGCCTGACCTTGCGCAACAGCGCCGGCGATCTCGTCCTCGTGATGGTGCGCTAATCGCCATCGCCTCCACGAACACGACATTCCGGCGCCGGGCTATCGGCGCCGTTTCGGTTTGTTTCCAGGCCGGCAATGAAGTCGAGCACATGGCCGGCGATCTCGGCCGCCGGCTCGTGCTCCATGTGGAAATGGTGATGACCTTCGACCGTTGCGCGGGTCAAATCACCGATCAGTGCTTCCGACGCATCGACCAGATCGGCGACCCACCCGCGCTTCACGAGCCCTTCGGTTGCCCAGACATTGAGAACCGGTACCGAGAGCGACCGCAACACAGACTCGATCTGGTGCGCGTTGAGCTTGACGGCTGAAGGGCTCTGCAGGCGTTGATCGTTGCGCAGACGAAAACCGTCCCCAGTTTCCTCCAACGCCCGCGTGGCGAGCAAGGCCGCAATCTCGCGGCTCACGCCATAGCGCTGACGGCGTTCGACATAATCCTCGACCGACGAAAAATGCCGCTGCGCCCGTGTCGCGATTCGCGCCGCATACCGGAGACCGTCCCGTAACTGGTGAACGAACTCCCCGTCGTCATGCGGTTCGGGCATCAACCCGTCCAGCGTTACGAGCGCCCGCACGTGTTCCGGCATCGCGGCAGCGAGAAGCGTGCCGATCATCGCGCCGCGCGAATGGCCGAGGATCGTGCAATCCTTCCAGCCCTGCCGTTCGATGACTTTCAGGATCTGCGGAATGTCATCCCAGATCAGATAGGTCGCGTCGTCCGAGCGATGATCGCTGTGCCCGTGACCGGTCAGGTCGAGCGCGACAACACGGCATCCGCTCAGGAGCGGCGCGAGGACTGAGAAACTCGCGGCGTTGTCCAGCCAGCCATGCAAGGCAATCACGGGAAACCCGTCCGTCGGTCCCCACGCCATGGCGGTGAGATTCAAACCGTCGACGATCCAGTTCAGGTGTTCGGGAGCGGAAGGCAAATCCTTCCGTTTCGTGGTTCCGGATATTTCCATGGTCAGGCACAGGCGATACCGGAAAGAGGAACCGGGTGCAACGAACGCGATATCGCTAAAAAAGCGATCGCGCAGGCTTGTGCGGCCATAGGCTATTTGCTAAGTGCGCCGAGCCGGTTTTACCGGTTTTCGTCTTTGGCTTGCGGTCGTGGCGGAATTGGTAGACGCGCAGCGTTGAGGTCGCTGTGGGGCAACCCGTGGAAGTTCGAGTCTTCTCGACCGCACCATTTCTTCTCGAAAAGCAGATGTATTCGGGCTTCGTTGGCGAGGTCTGGCCGCACGTCGTTCGAAAAGCTTGCAACGACGCGCCGAAAAGCCCAAATCTCGCCCATGTCCGACCTCCGTATCCAAGTCAGCGACCGCGACGCGATTGCCGCGTCGAACCTCTTTTTTCCGTCGAATGACTCTGCTCCCGTCGAATGGCGAATCGCCGACGGGCTGATCGACTACGAAGATGCGGTTGCGACCATGGAAGCCCGTGCGGCAGCCATCCGCGAGGGAACGGCGCATGAGCTCGTCTGGCTGGTTGAGCATCCTCCCCTCTACACGGCCGGCACCAGTGCCGACCCGAAAGACCTGATCGCGCCTGACCGTTTTCCCGTCTTCCAGACAGGGCGTGGCGGAGAATACACCTATCACGGCCCGGGTCAGCGCGTGGCCTATGTCATGCTCGACCTGAAACGCCGCCGCGAAGACGTGCGCGCCTTCGTTGCCGCACTAGAGGAATGGATTATCCGCACGCTCGACAGCTTCAACGTCAAGGGCGAGCGCCGCGAGGATCGCGTCGGCGTCTGGGTCGTGCGGCCCGAAAAACCGTCATCCGTGCCCGGCCAGCCCGCCGAGGACAAGATCGCCGCCATCGGCATCCGGCTGCGCAAGTGGGTCTCGTTTCACGGCATAGCCATCAACCACGAACCGGATCTCTCGCATTTCGGCGGGATTGTGCCTTGCGGCGTCACCGACCACGGCGTCACCAGCCTTGTCGATCTCGGGCTGCCGGTCACCATGCATGACCTCGATCTCGCCCTGCTCGAGGCGTTCCGCGAGGTGTTCGGTGCGGCTGCGCCCGAAACTCAGTAGAAAATCAGCCTCACGCTCCAGACAACCGCAAGCGCATGGATCGCGGTGACGGAGACAAGCGCCGCGACGAGTGCGTATCTCTCGCGCGAATTCATCGGCACCAGCGCCGTCTTGGGCTTCACGCCGGTCTGCGTCGTAATCAGGCTGAGAATGGCCAGAATCGCGCCGCAGACCATCATGATGCGGGCCGAAAACCCGACCGCAACGCCGGTCGCCACCATGATGCCCAGCATCAGGAAGGCAGCGGCCGCCTGGCTTGCGCCGCCACGAAACACCTGACGCAGCACCTGACCGCCATCGAATTTCCAGACCGGCATCAGATTGCCGAGGTTAAACAGCGCGGCGATGACGATGATCTCGGCAAAATTATCGGGCGCGTTTTGTCCCATCGCCATCTGCCACCAGATGAGAATCGCCACCCCGAAGGCGGAGAAGCCGGCTCCCATCAGGGCCGAGAACCCGATTTCGAAATGCCTGTCATAAGGACGTCCGCCCAGCGCGATGCCGCCGAGCAAAGGCAGGAAAATCATGCGCGCCGAGGTATGGCCCATCATGCGAAAAGCCGCCATGTGCCCCAGTTCGTGCAGCGCGACGACGACGGTCAACGTAACGGCGAGAAAAAGCCCGTTCGCATGCAGCCCGAAAAACGGCCAAAGCAACATGGCCGACAGTCCGCCCATACCGAGTTGCGTCAGCGGATGTTCGAAGATGCCGCCCGGCTTGAATTCCCCGGTCTCCGCCCAACGCTTCAGCTTTATCGCCAGCCGGCGCAGCGCGAAGTAGCGAAACACCAGGAATGCGATTCCGCGATATCGGTCGGTCTCGGCGATCTCGGCGACGACGCGTCCCGGCGCGCCTTCCGAGATCGAAACGCGCATCTCGTGATCCTCCCAGAAGCTCTGCGCCAGGGAAGTATCGTCGGTGTAGCGCAACGTGAAACGCTCGCCGGGCACCTCGTCGACAAGTTCGAAGCACCTTTCGATCGGCTTGCCGTCGCGGCCCATATGCGAGGTGACCATGCATCCCGTCCCCTCACCCGTGCGGATGACCCGCGTCACCGCGCCGTTCCAGCCGAAGTCGTCGCCGAAAGGATGCAACGCCGCCCAAAGGCGCGTGATGGACGTTCTGGCGACCACGCGCCGGCTAACGGTGCGCGTGCCGACCGGCGCGGACAAGACGAGCCAGAGCAGAAAACAGGTGCCGATGAGAAGCACGAAGACGGGCGACATGAATGGTTCCGATGCGATCGGACATCACTCTAGCCGCAACGATTTGGAGAAGCCTTTCCGCGTCCGGGAAATTACCAAACAGGGTTGCCTATGTGTAAACCGCCTTCGCGGCGACGAAATCGATGCTGAAAAACAATACTCACCTGCATGCGGGAAAGCGCCCGGAACGCGATGCCGGCGGGTTGAAACGGCTGCCAAATCCTGAAAATGTCCAACCGTCAATCGTGAGGGTCATCCATGAAAACGCGCGCAGCCGTCGCATTCGAGGCGGGAAAACCACTTGAAATCGTTGAAGTCGATCTCGAAGGCCCGAAAGCGGGCGAAGTCCTGGTGGAGATCAAGGCGACGGGCATCTGCCACACCGATGAATTCACCCTGTCGGGCGCTGACCCGGAGGGGCTTTTCCCGGCGATTCTGGGGCACGAAGGCGCCGGCGTCGTGGTCGATGTCGGTCCCGGTGTCTCAACCGTCAAGAAAGGCGATCACGTCATTCCGCTTTATACGCCGGAATGCCGCGAATGCCCCTCCTGCCTGTCGCGCAAGACGAATCTCTGCACGGCCATTCGCGCGACGCAGGGTCAGGGCCTGATGCCCGACGGCACGTCCCGCTTCTCGCTCGATGGCAAACCGATCCATCACTACATGGGCTGCTCGACCTTCTCCAATTTCACGGTCCTGCCCGAAATCGCTGTCGCCAAGGTCAATCCCGACGCCCCCTTCGACACGATCTGCTATATCGGCTGTGGTGTGACGACGGGCATCGGCGCTGTCATCAACACGGCGAAGGTGGAGATCGGCGCGACAGCCGCGGTCTTCGGCCTCGGCGGTATCGGCCTCAACGTGATTCAGGGCCTGAAGCTCGCCGGCGCGGACATGATCATCGGCGTCGATATCAACAATTCCAAGAAGGAATGGGGCGAGCGCTTCGGAATGACCCACTTCGTCAATCCGAAGGAAGTCGATGACGTTGTCGCGGAAATCGTCAATCTGACCAAGCGCGGAGCCGACCAGATCGGCGGCGCGGACTACACATTCGACTGCACCGGCAACACGACGGTCATGCGCCAGGCGCTGGAGTGCTCGCACCGCGGCTGGGGCGAATCGATCGTCATCGGTGTCGCGGGTGCCGGTCAGGAAATCTCTACCCGCCCGTTCCAGCTGGTTACCGGCCGGTCCTGGAAAGGCACGGCGTTCGGCGGCGCGCGTGGGCGCACCGACGTGCCAAAAATCGTCGACTGGTATGTCGACGGCAAGATCGAAATCGATCCGATGATCACGCACAAGCTCACGCTGGACGAGATCAACAAGGGCTTCGATCTGATGCATGAAGGCAAGTCGATCCGCGCGGTCGTGGAGTTCTGATGCTCTTCAGGCCCACGATCGCCGGCAGCCTGCCGAAACCCGGCTGGCTGGCGGAGACGCAGAAACTCTGGCCGAAATGGAAGCTGGAAGGGCCCGATCTCGACCAGGCGAAACGCGACGCGGCCCTCATCTGGATCAAGCTCCAGGAGGATGCCGGCATCGAGATCGTCTCGGACGGCGAACAGTTCCGAACCCATTTCGTGCACGGCTTTCTGGAAACGGTCGAAGGCATCGACTGGGACCTGAAAACCAAAATGGGTATCCGCAACAACCGCTACTTCGTGGATGTCCCAACCGTCACCGGCCCGCTGAAGCGAAGCCGGCCGGTCCACCGCGACGAAGCCGCCTATTGCCGGGAGCACACGAAAAAGGGCCTGAAATGGACCCTTCCCGGCCCGATGACGATCTGCGATACGCTTGCCGACGGCCACTACGGCAAACGCGCCGACATGGCGATGGCCTTCGCCGACATCCTTAACGAGGAAGCCCGGGAACTCGAAGCTGCCGGCGTCGACACGATCCAGTTCGACGAACCCGCCTTCAACGTCTTCATGGATGACGTCAATGATTGGGGTATCGAGGCACTCGAACGCGCCGCACGCGGCCTGGAATGCACCACGGCCGTTCACATCTGCTACGGCTACGGCATCGACGCGAATATCAAGTGGAAGGAAACGCTGGGCTCCGAATGGAGGCAATACGAGGCGATTTTCCCGGCGATCAACGCCTCGGCGATCCGTCAGGTGTCGCTCGAATGCGCCAACTCCCGCGTGCCGATTTCGCTGATCGGGCTACTGCCGGACAAGGATCTTCTCATTGGCTGCATCGACGTGGCGTCAACCGAAATCGAGACGCCCGAAACAGTGGCCGGCGTTATCGACGAAGCGCTGGAACACGCCGACGCGGAACGCATCTATCCCTGCACCAATTGCGGCCTGGCGCCGCTGTCGCGCGATGTCGCGGCGGCGAAACTCCATGCGCTCGGCGCGGGAGCCGCGCTTGCCCGCGCGCGCCACGGATAACGCCGAAACCGGAGCAAATGCAGCATGTCGGATACCGATAAGCCGGTCATCTATGTGGATGCCGACGCCTGTCCCGTGAAAGAGGAAATCATTCGTGTCGGCGAACGTCACGACCTTGTTGTCACCTTCGTTTCGAATGGCGGGCTTAGACCTTCGCGCGATCCCATGATACGACACGTCGTGGTTCCGAAATCCGCCGACGCCGCAGACGACTGGATCGCGGCGGAAACGAAACCAGGGGACATCGTCGTTACCCAGGACATCCCGCTCGCCGCGCGTTGCGTCGAAAAGGGTGCTCTCGTCCTGGGAAACAGCGGCCGCGAGCATACGCCGGAAACGATCGGCATGGCGGTGGCGATGCGCGATCTCAAGCAGCATCTTCGCGAAACCGGCGAGGATGGCGGATACAACAGGGCGTTTTCGCGCGAGGACCGGTCGGCCTTTCTTCAGGCGCTTGACCGCATGTGTCGCCGCGCCATGCACGGATAACAGAACGAAGTCAGGAAGTGGAAATGAAGACAGTCTCCGAATCGAAGGTCCATGGCGGCATCCAGGGCGTTTACAGCCACGAATCGTCTGAAACGCGCTGCGACATGACCTTCGCGGTCTTCGTGCCACCCCAGGCGGCGTCTGCGCCCTGCCCGGTCCTCTGGTATCTCTCCGGCCTCACCTGCACGCATCAGAACGTGATGGACAAGGGCGAATACCGCCGCGCCGCCGCCCAATTGGGCCTCGTCATCGTCTGCCCCGACACCAGCCCGCGCGGCGAGGACATTGCGGACGAAAAGGACGACTGGAAGATCGGCACCGGCGCGGGGTTCTATGTCGATGCGACCGAGGAGCCCTGGGCGGCGAACTACCGCATGTATTCCTACATCACGGACGAGCTTCCCAAGCTCGTCGCCGGCAAGTTCCCGGTCGACATGGACCGACAGGCGATTTTCGGCCATTCGATGGGCGGACACGGCGCTTTGAACATCGCCCTGAACAATCCGGACCGCTTCCGATCCTGTTCGGCCTTCGCGCCGATTGTCTCGCCCTCCACCGCCGACTGGGCAAGCAACGCCTTCGCCACCTATCTCGGCGGCGACCAGAGCGCATGGCGGGCCTATGACGCCTGTGCGCTGGTCGAGGACGGCAAGCGCTTCGACGAGTTTCTCATCGATCAGGGCGATGCCGACCAGTTCCTCGATGACGGCCTGCGGCCATGGCTCTTCGAGGACGCATGCCGCAAATCGGGTATTGCACTGACGCTTCGCATGCAGCCCGGCTACGACCATTCCTATAATTTCATCTCCACATTCATGGAGGATCACCTGCGCTGGCATGCCAAGCGGCTCGGCGCGCAAATTACATGACGGGAAAAAAATGACCGAAACAACGATCTTCAGTTCCACACCCGACGCCGACACGCTCGGCGGGCGGCTTTCGCGCGCCAGGGATGCGAGCGGCATGTCCGCTGCCCAGTTTGCGCGCCGCCTCGGCGTCAAGACCGCGACCGTTCAGGCCTGGGAGAGCGACCGCTCCGAACCCCGCGCCAACCGGCTGTCGATGATCGCCGGCCTCCTCAATGTCAGCATGCCCTGGCTGCTGCACGGTGTCGGTGAAGCGCCGACGGACGATCCGCGCAACGACGCGATCAACATCCTGCGCGGACAGTTCGAAAAAGTCCGCCGGCTTCACGAGGAAACCGGCGCGACACTCAGCCGTATCGAGGACGAACTGCTGCGCCTGCAGCGGCGGCGCGAACTCTAGCCAAGCGTCGTCGAGGCGCGCTCAGGCGACCTTTTCGAGCAGCGGATGCAGCGCGGGGTGGATATGCGGCGACTCCCGCTTCAGGAACCCGAGGAGTTCCTTCTCGTTTTCGTGCAGAACGCCGTCGCGCCCGATACGCTCGACAAGCCATTCGGCTTCCGGCGCGTCGATCTTCTCGTTTGAGCCACTTGCGGTTTCCATACGGGCGTTGCGTTCGCCCCAGTAGCTTTCCGAACCGGTCTCCAGCTTCACCGCCTCGATATGGGCATCGAGGCTGCCGGCGAACATCTTCGAGAAGAACCGACCGAGATTGACCGACGTGTCGCCAAGCCACTCTTCGCGGCGCAAGGCCTCGTCGCGGTTCGGCGGTGTGTAACCGGATGCCGCCATGAGCGAGCACGCCACGGCCTTGGTGAAGAGTTCCGTCCACGAGAGATGATTGTCGGCTTCGCGTGTGCTGTCGTTGATATGGAACAGCACCTCGGCCTCTTCGCGGGTGATCGCCACATTGCCGTGCCCGCCGGACGCATAGAGAATGCGCCGCAGGATTTCGACCTCGTGTTCGCCGATCACGCCGGGCGTCAGTGTGCGGCCGCGTGCGACCGAGCCCTTGCCCTCTATGACCGCGATTGCCACCTGGTCGAGCGCAAAGGCCGCCAGATGGGCCGGAACATGGTGCGCCCGTTCGATCACCTTGATCAGCAGTTCGAATTCGGTCCGGTAATCGACCACGCCGTCATGCGAGATCGAATCGACCAGCCATTCCGCGTTGGCGTTGGAAATGTATCCACGCGGCGCTTCCTGCTCGACGACGTAATCGACAATCGCCTCGACAAAGAATTCGCGCCAGCTCTCCGGCTTGTCGGTCACGAGATGATCAAGCGCAAAGATATCGCGCGCTTCCTCGCGATTGACGACACCATTGCGGTAGACTTCACGGCGCAGGCGCAGAACGTCGGCATCCGTCACAGCCTTGCGTTCGATCAGTTCGGCGATCGGCCGTGCATGTTCGAAATTGTCCATAGTCCGTCCCCGCAGGTTCGAGTGAGACCCCAATCGGACACACAATAGCGTTGCGGCTTTGACATTTGGCTAAACGCCATGGTTAAGCAGCGCTTCCGTCACTTGGTTAAGAAAGAACCCGGCATATGGTATCCGGCAGCACGTTCGACCGGCTTGCAGACGCCTACAACAAGGCGCTCGAACTGGAAAAATCCGGCAGGGCGGACGAAGCGGCGGAGCTTTACCGCAAGTGTCTGGAAATCGACCCGTCTGATACATGCGGCGCGTCCGTCCGCCTTGCGTCTCTCGGCCTCGGCGATGCGCCGGACAAGGCCCCGGACGCCTATGTATCGACGCTGTTCGACCAGCACGCCGAGGTCTTCGACGACATCCTCACCGGCGATCTCGGCTACGCGGTACCGATGCAACTGGCCGATATTCTCGGCGGCGATCCCGATCTGCATTTTTCCCGCATGCTCGATCTCGGCTGCGGAACGGGCCTGTCCGGCATGATGCTGGGCGAGATATGCGATCACGCGACCGGCGTCGACCTGTCGGAAAAGATGATCGACATGGCCGACGAGCGCGCCGTCTATGACGCGCTGTTCGTCAACGAGGCCGTGCATTTCCTTGAAGAGTGGGAAAAGGCGCGCAAGACGGAAGAGACGGACGACTACGCGCCGTTCGACCTGATCGTCGCCACGGACGTCTTGCCCTATATCGGCGCGCTCGAACCGTTCTTTGCCGGTGTCGCATCGAACACGCCCCCCGGTGCCTGCTTCGCCTTTTCCGCCGAAACCATGGATGACGCGACGATGGCCGGAAAACCCTGGCGCGTGACACCCAACCAGCGTTTCGCGCACAGCGCGGACTATCTGAAATCGCTCCTCGAAAAGTCCGGATTTTCCCGGATCACCAGCTTCGAGCCGATCACCGTGCGCAGCGAACAGGGTGCGCCGATACCGGGTTGGCTCGTCGTTGCCTGGAAAGATCAGTCCGGCTTGTAGCCGCGGATCATCTCGCGCTTGCCCGCATGGCCGGGCTGCTTTTCGACGATGAAGCCGGCAGCCTGCAGATTGCGCCGCACCCATCCGGCCGCGGTATAGCTGGCGAAAGTTCCGCCCGCTCGCGTGTGATCGCAGACCGCCTGCATGAGGTCTTCCGACCACATCTCCGGGTTCTTCGACGGTGCGAAACCGTCGAGATACCAGGCATCGGCAATCCCGCCCCATGCCCGAACGCCGTCCAGGGCCGCGCCGACCACCACCGTCAGGCTCGTCTGCGCGTCGAGACGCCAGGTCGCCGGCGCTTCCGTCAGTTCGGACCACCGACCGAGCATTTCCCCGGCAAGCGGGGTCAGCAAGGGCCAGGGCGAAAGCGCGCGCTCGATCTGTCCGGACGTCATCGGGAACGCCTCGAAGGAAACGTAGTGAATTGCCTGCCCCGGCACACGGCATTCCTTCCAGCTTCGCCAAGTCTCGAGGAAGTTGAGCCCGGTGCCAAATCCCAGTTCTCCAATGGTGAAATCGGCAGCGCCATTCCACCGCTCCGGCAACCCGTTGCCGCCCATGAAAACATAATGGCACTCCGCGCGACCGTCGGCGCGCGAATAGAAATGGTCGCCAAACTGCTGCGAATACGGCATATCGCCGTCGAGCCAAGTCACATCGTCCCGTTTCAGATCAGCCATGCCGTCCGTCTCGATTGCCAGTTCCCGCGACATCGCCGTCATAGGCGGCGGAATCGTCGGCCTTTGGACTGCATTCCTCGCCGCGCGGCAAGGGCTTTCGGTCATCCTGCTGGAGAAACGAACCATCGGCGCAGGCGCCAGCGGCGGCCTGCTTGGCGCACTGATGCCGCATCAACCGACCGGCTGGAACGCCAAGAAACAATTCCAGCTCGACGGTCTTCTGTCGCTCGAAGCGGAAATCGAGGCCATCGAAAGCCTGACCGGCATGCGGGCCGGGTATCGGCGCTGCGGCCGTCTGATGCCGATCCGCCACGCGGAAAAACGCCGGCTAAGCGAGCAATGGGCGCAAGCATCGCAGGAAAGCTGGCCAGCGCCATTTCGATGGCAGGTGACGGACCAGACACCCGATCCGGGCTGGCTGCCGCAAGACCAGATGCAACACGGCGCCAATATCGACAGCCTGTCGGCCCGGGTCGATCCACGTGCGCTTGTCGCGGCGCTCCATAAGGCCGTTACCCTGTCTGGCATCGAAATCCTGGAGAATACCGAAGTCAGTTCGGTCGAGAACGGCGCGATCACCCTGACCGACGGCTCTGTTCTCGTGGCAGGCCGCTCGGTCTTGACGGCCGGCTGGGAGAGTTTCGGCCTGATCGACAGCCTGTACGGTCGGGGTGTGAAGGGACAGGCGGCGCTGCTTCGCCCAGCCCGGCCCGTCGATCCGTCGGCGCCGATCCTTTACGACAATGGCACCTATGTCATCGCGCATGAAAACGGCCTTATCGCCATCGGGTCGACCTCGGAAAACGAGTTCGACGATCCGGCCTCGACCGATGAAAAGCTGGAGGCCGTCATTGCGCATGCCATGGAGATCTGTCCGGCTCTCGAAAACGCAGAGATCATCGAACGCTGGGCGGGCATCCGCCCACGCGCCGACGGGCGGGAGCCGCTGGTCGGCCCCCTGCCCGGCCATGACGACCTCCTTGTCGCGACCGGCGGCTTCAAGATCAGTTTCGCCATCGCACATCTGATGGCCAAGGCCACCGTGATGCAGGCTTGCGGCAAGACACCCGACTTTCTGCCGGAGCTGTTCCTGCCAGAAAACCGTCTCAAACCTCGCACCGGCTGAGCGCACGAAAGAAACGCCGGCTATCCTCGCCGATGGCGTCAATCCTGTCTTCGCCCATCTTGTCGAGCGATGTGTAGATCATCCGCATGCGATGATTGTTCCGGAAACGCGAGCGGTTCTCGATCAGGAAATTCCAGTAAAGGTAGTTGAACGGACACGCCTTTTCGCCGTTCTTGCGTTTGACCGAGTAGCGGCAGTTTCCGCAATAATCCGACATCCGGTCGATATAGGCTCCGGACGCGGCATAGGGCTTGGAGGCAACCAACCCGCCATCGGCATGCAGGATCATGCCGACGACATTCGGCATCTCCACCCACTCATAGGCGTCGTGATAGACGGCCAGATACCATTCCTGAACCTGTTTGGGGTCGAGGCCGGCGAGAAGCGCGAAATTGCCGATCACCATCAGCCGCTGGATATGATGCGCATAGGCGTTGTCCAGCGTCTCGGTGACTGCCTGGCGTATGCAGTTCATTTGCGTCTCGCCGGACCAGAAGAAGTCCGGCAGGTCGCGTGCCGCGTCCAGGGCGTTCTCCTGCCCATACTCCGGCATCTTCAGCCAGTAGATGCCCCTTATGTACTCCCGCCACCCGATAATCTGCCGGACAAAGCCCTCGACCGCATTCAGTGACGCATCACCGTCATTCCAGGCGGCGATCACCTTCTCGCAACATTCGCGCGGGTCGAGAAGCCCGCAATTGATCAGGGCCGAAAGATGCGAATGGTAGAGCAGCGGCTCGCCCTGCTTCATCGCGTCCTGATAGCGCCCGAATTCCGGAAGCGCCTCCGCGACAAACCAGTTCAGGTAATGCATCGCCTGCCGGCGGGTCACGGGATAGTTGAACGGTTCGAGCCTGCCGATGTGATCGCCGAACGATCCTTCCACGAGGTCGAGGACATCCCGCGTGATATCGTCCACCGCGTAGTGCGGGCGTTCGGGAATGGTCGCATCGTCCGACAGCGGCTCGCGATTGTCCTTGTCGTAGTTCCATTGCCCGCCTTCAGGGCCGCCATTGGCGTCCATCAGGTAGCCGGTTTTTCGGCGCATCTCCCGATAGAAATACTCCATGCGCAATTCCTTGCGCCCAGAAGCCCAGTCGGCGAACTCCGACGCCGTGGCGATGAAGCGCTCATCCGGCCTGAGATCCAGTTCGATGCCCGCTTCGCCAGCCCATGCGCGCTGCATTTCGAGGACGCGGTATTCGGCACCCTCGGTGGCGATGACGGTCGCGATATCGTGCTTCCGGATCGCCTGCCGCAGCGCGTCGGTCAGCGACCGGACATCGTCATCCGCGCCGAAGTGGCGGTATTCAACCGCGTATCCGTCGCCGCGCAATCCCTCCGCGAAATGGCGCATGGCCGAAAAGAGGAACGCGATTTTCTTTTTATGGTGGCGCACATAGGTCGCCTCCTCGGCGACCTCGCACATCAGGACGATATCGTCTTTCTCGAGCCCCTTCAGGCATGAGAGATCGCGGGACAACTGGTCGCCGAGAACAAACCGAAGCGTCTTTCCCATCGAGACCCCCTTTCACCGGGCTCTACGGCAAGGGGCATGCACCGGTTCACGTCGCGCATGAAAAAACCGCCGGAAGCGATTGCGTTCCGGCGGTTTATCGATCGGCTGAAACTCAGCTTATTCGCTGGCTTCCTCAGCCTTTTTCTTTTTCGGCGCGGCCTTCTTGGCGGGCTTTTCCGCGTCGGTCGCGGCGTCGTCCTTCTTGGCGGCGGCTTTCTTCGGCGCCGCCTTATTCTTCGCCGGCTTGGCCTCCGCGGTCTCTTCCTCGTCATCGGCCATCAGCTCTTCCTTGCTGACGGTCTTGTCGGTGACGGAAACCTGCTCGAGCAGGTGATCGACGGTCTTCTCCTCGAAGATCGGCGCGCGCAGATTGGCGACCGCATCCGGGTTCTTCTTGAAGAATTCGAAGACCTGCTGCTCCTGGCCCGGATACTGGCGGACCTGGTTCATGACAGCCTGCTGCAGTTCCTGCTCACTGACGGTCACGCCGGCCTGCTCGCCGATCTCGGACAGGACGAGACCGAGACGCACGCGGCGTTCGGCGAGACGCATATATTCTTCGCGCGCCTCGTCCTCGGTCGTGTCCTCATCCTCGAAGGTCTTGCCGGCTTCCTGCAGATCGTTGGAGATCTGTGCCCAGATGTTGTTGAACTCGGCATCGACCAGCTTGGACGGCGAGTCGAACTTGTACTCTTCGTCCAGCGCGTCGAGAAGCTGCCGCTTGACCTTCTGGCGGGTCATCGAACCGTACTGGCTCTCGATCTGCTCGCGAACGACCTCGCGAAGGCGTTCCGCGCTCTCGATACCGAGCTTCGTGGCCAGTTCGTCGTCAATGACGATCTCGCCGGCGCTCGCTACGTCCTTGACGGTCACATCGAAGGTGGCTTCCTTGCCGGCCAGGTGCGCCGCACCGTAATCCTCGGGGAACGTGACCTTGACCTGCGTCTCGTCGCCGGCCTTCTTGCCGACGAGTTGCTCTTCGAAGCCCGGAATGAACTGGCCCGAGCCGAGCACGAGATTTGCGTCCGTATCGGTCCCGCCCTCGAAGGCCTCGCCGTCGACCTTGCCGACATAGTCCATCGTCACGCGGTCGCCGTTCTCGGCCTTGCCCTTTTTGGAGGTGTATTCGACCGCCGACTGGGCGATGCGCTTGACCTGCTCCTCGACTTCCTCGTCCGGAATGTCGACCACTTCGCGGGTGACCTTGATGGAGGAGAAATCCTTGACCTCGATCGGCGGGATGATTTCGTATTTCATCGAGAATTCGAAATCGGCGTCGCCGGTCAGAACCTTTTCGGCTTCCTTCTCGTCCTCGGTCATGTCGATTTCCGGCTGCGTGGCGGATTTCTCACCACGTTCGGAAAGCAGGGAGCGAGGCGTCTCGTTCAGGATCTCGTTGACGATTTCCGCCATGAAGGACTTGCCGTACATCTTGCGCAGATGGCCGACCGGCACCTTTCCGGGCCGGAATCCCTTGAGCTGCACCTTGCCCTTGGCGTCTTCCAGGCGCTCGCCCAGCTTGGACTGAAGGTCTTCCTTCGGGATGACGACCTTGATTTCGCGTTTCAGCCCTTCATTGAGGGTTTCGCTTACCTGCATTGTTCAACCTTCATTTTCTTGCCGCCTGCATCCACGTGCGCGGATCGCATGGCCTTGGTTGCCTTCCCCGGCGGGATGGTGGTGCGGATAGAGGGAGTCGAACCCCCACGCCTTGCGGCGCTGGAACCTAAATCCAGTGCGTCTACCAGTTCCGCCATATCCGCAGTGTTCGTGGACATGACGAGCATGCCGCTTGATCGGGCGTCTATAGCACCGCTCGCGCGCCGATCAATGAAAAAATGCCCGGATTCGCGCCACCGCAGCGTCCGCAATGCCTAAAAAAGACGTTCCGTGAAGATGGTTTCTCCGTCCTGCCGGAGCGCCTTGATCTGCGCCCTGCCGTCATCGGCGACCGCCACGACGATTTCGGTCACCGCGCGGTCGCGCATTCTCTCCTCGATTTCGGGCGCAACGTGTTCCGGCGTGTAGAACCGTTCGATGCCGTACAGAACGAATGCGGGTATGTTGGTCGATGCCATGCGGAAACGGGTTTCGCCGCGAATCCAGACCTCGTCATCCGCACGGTCGTCCGGCAGGCTTCCGACGACAGCCTCCTTCGCGGTCCAGAAACCGTCATCGTCCTCCTCCACACGAACGAAGATGGTCGTGCCGGAATCGAAATAGTCGACGTCCTGGTCCTTGTAGAGCAGCGGCGGGATGCTCGAAATCGAGTAGTTGAGGCGCACATAGCGACCGCGCAGCAGGTCGCGAGGATCGATCGGTTCCGTCTTGAGAACGATTTCGTGCCCGTCGCGCAGGATCGCCGCGCGATCAGCGATCATCCAGCCGAGAATGCCGCACAACGCGACAACCGATGCCAGCGCGGACACGAGAAGAAAGGGCTTCCTATGCATTGGTCCCCTCCTTCGACTTTCGCGCCTTCCACAACCGCTCAAGCCGGTAGACCACGAAGGCGATCACCGCGAGAACAAGACCGAGCGCCAGAAAGAAGCCGGACGTCCCGAGCATCGAGTAGACGGTTTCCCCATAGACGATGAACACCTCGCCGACGAAGACCACATAGGAAATGTAACGGATGACCCGCCTGTCCCGGCCATACGCATAAAGCGCGGCGAGAACGAAGATGACGGCCAGGCACGAAACCACGATCAGCCCGGCATCCGTGTCCAGTTCTCCGTGCAGGAAGGCGATGGAAAGCAGCCCAACGGCGAATTGCCCGCCCGCGCGCTTCGCGGAGAGAGGCGATATGCGGTTCGCTACCTCGGGCAGGAACCGCCCGGCGAATATAGCGGCCAGCGACAACACGTAGATCGCCACCCAGACCGTGATGCGGATTTCAGGCGGGATCGAATCGTAGAGATCGGCGACATATTTCAAAACTTCCCAGGCAAACGGCACAAGCCCGACAAGTCCCGCGAGATAGAGGACGCGCCTGAGCCAGCGTGCCTTTGTCAACATCGCGAAGGCGATGCCCGCCCCGATGGAGACGGCGAAGACAAGGAATTGCAGGGACAACAGGTTGCCCGCTTGCGGTCCTTCGAGGTGCCAATAGGTGATCCAGCCCGCGGCAACCGCGACCAGCGCGCGCGACCGGACCGCGAAGCCCGACAAGCCCAGCCCCGCCGCATAAAGCAGGGCGGCGTCCCGTGTGTCTCCAGAAATGTGGTACATCTGCCCGACAAGCGCCACGCCGCCGATGAATGCCGCGCCGCCAACCAGATAAAACGCTTCCTCGACGAGCATCCGGCGCAGACCGAAACGCTGCCGGACGAACGCTCCGCCAAGATATCCGAACGCGACGATCGCCATCACACCGGACACCCGAACGAGCCTCGGAACGTACTCCCAGTTCGCTGCAACAAAAATCAGCACCGCGGCCGCAATGGAGATCGCGGCAAAGAACGCGACGACCTGGAAGAATGAGAAACGCCGCGCCGATTTGGTGGCGTGCGAGCCCCGCGCACGCGCCATTCCGGCGCCAATGTCGTCGCGAAGTCGCGTCGCGGTCTCGGCATCGACCACGCCACGCTTTTCCCAGTCCTCGATCTGTCTTTCGATCAGCGTCGCCACAGCGCGAAAAGTCCTGTTTTTCAGATGTTTATCACCATGGTGACGTTTTACCAAGAACCCCGAAACACAGCTATTTCATGCAATGCACAAAACGCATGGGTGCTATGCAATTTCATCGCTTATTTTTTCAGCACGAAGTGCCTATCTACGCGCCATTGCAAGAACAAGAACAGATCATCACGACAAGGACAAGACCATGAACTTCGTACGCTCTTTCTCCGAATGGCGCCGCTACCGTGCAACCTGCACCGAGCTCAACAAGCTGACGGCCCGCGAACTGAACGACCTCGGCATCAACCGTGGCGATATCCCGTTCGTCGCGCGCAAAGTCACCCGCGCCTGAGGCATACCACCGAATTCCGTCAGGCCTTCTTTCTCCCGGGCCATGACGGCGCAGGACGCGCGACCCGATCTCCTCCCTCCAGGGGTCGCCGCTCCGAACAAAAGCCACCCGCTGCCGGTTACCGGCGGCGGGTGTTTTTTTGTCGGTGCGAAGCGGGCCGCGCAGAATGGTCCATTCGCCATGCTTTGTGCATTGCACAATATGCATAGCTGCGTTGCAGCATCGACGCTTATCAAATCGGTTAGAATGACTATCTTGGGGTCACAACAACAAAAACAAAAACACGAACGACCCCAAGCCCACGAAGTGGATATGAAAATGAACCTCGTACGCTCTTTCAACGAATGGCGCCGCTACCGCGAGACCAGCCTTGAATTGAAACGCCTCTCCGGCCGCGAGCTGGAGGACATCGGTTTCGCCCGCGGCGATATCGCCAGCGTCGCCCGCCGCGCAGCCCGCGCCTAAGACGAAAACAGTTTCCGTCAGGGTCTATCCTCCTCCCAGACCCTGCCGGTTAAAGGAGCGCAATCCTATCCTCCTCCCAGGATTGTTGCTCCGAAAGTAAGACACCCGCCGCACCTCCTCCCGCGGCGGGTGTTTTTCATTTCTTGAAGCGTCATCCGCGACGCGTTATCTCCTCGCCATGACAATGCGTCCCATTCATATCGTCGGTGGCGGTCTCGCCGGCTCCGAAGCCGCTTGGCAGATTGCCGCGCGCGGCATTCCGGTCATCCTTCATGAGATGCGTGGCGTGCGCGGCACCGAGGCGCACAAGACAGACGGCCTCGCCGAACTGGTTTGCTCAAACTCGTTTCGATCCGACGATTCCGAATACAATGCCGTCGGCCTGATCCATGCCGAGATGCGCATGGCGGATTCCCTCATCATGCGTTCCGCCGATGCCAATCAGGTGCCGGCCGGCAGCGCGCTGGCGGTCGACCGGGACGGTTTTTCGGATGCGGTAACCGCGGCCATCGCGGCAAATCCGCTGATTACGGTCGTGCGCGAGGAGATCACCGGCCTCCCGCCTGCCGACTGGGATCTCGCCATCATCGCCACCGGACCGCTGACGGCGCCCGGCCTTGCCGATGCCATCGCAGCCGAAACCGATTCGGATGCCCTCGCCTTCTTCGATGCGATCGCGCCGATCGTCTATTTCGATTCCATCGACATGGACACGGCCTGGTTCCAGTCGCGCTACGACAAGGTCGGTCCGGGCGGCACCGGAAAAGACTACATCAACTGCCCGATGGATCGCGATCAATACGAAGCCTTCATCGATGCGCTGATCGCCGGCGACAAGACCGAATTCCGCGAATGGGAAGGCACGCCCTATTTCGACGGCTGCCTGCCCATCGAGATCATGGCCGAGCGCGGACGCGAGACGCTGCGCCACGGGCCGATGAAGCCGATGGGCCTGACCAACGCGCACAAGCCAGACGAAAAGCCTTATGCCGTCGTGCAGCTCCGCCAGGACAACGCGCTCGGCACGCTCTACAACATGGTCGGGTTCCAGACCAAGCTCCGCTACGGCGCGCAATCGGAGATACTCCGGATGATTCCGGCGCTGGAGAACGCCGAATTCGCCCGTCTCGGCGGCCTGCACCGAAACACCTATCTCAACTCCCCGGTACTGTTGGCCGGAGACCTGCAGCTAAAGAGCCGCAAGGGCTTGCGCTTTGCCGGCCAGATCACCGGTTGCGAGGGGTATGTGGAATCGGCCGCCATTGGTCTTCTTGCCGGGCGTTTCGCAGCCGCGGACAGGCTGGGCGAACCCGTTCTCCCGCCGCCCGCGACCACTGCCTTCGGCGCGCTCCTCAACCACATCACCGGCGGTCACATCGTTTCCGACGACGAGAAGAAGCGGTCCTTCCAGCCCATGAACGTGAATTTCGGGCTGTTTCCGCCGCCGGACGCGGGCGCGATGAAGAAGCCCGAAGGCCATGAAGGCCGTTGGCGTGGCAAGGACAAGGCACTGGCGAAGAAACGCGCCATCACCGAGCGTGCGAAGCGCGATGCCGCACAATGGCTGGAAGCTGTCCGCCCGCGCGAAGCCGCAGAGTAAAAAAACTCACTTTTCCTGTTTCTTCGGGGTTTTCGGGGTTCCGTTTTGGCGGCCCCCGTTCCTATACTTCCCCATGAGCAACAACGACGGACCCCGCATCCGTCGACGGCAACGCCAGCATTTCCAGATCGTGAGAGCGCTGAGCTCGGCACCGAAGGTGCAGCACGGCGCCCTGCCATGGCGATACGTCGACGGCACAATCGAAGTCATGCTGGTCACGAGCCGGGATACCGGTCGCTGGGTCATCCCCAAGGGCTGGCCGCATGACGGCATGTCGTCTGCCCGGTCCGCCGCACAGGAAGCCTTCGAGGAAGCCGGCATAACCGGCGCGATCACAAAGAAGACGATCGGACGGTTTCACTACCTCAAGTTCATCGGCGACTCCGACGCGATCGACTGCATCGTCCACGTTCACGCGCTTGAGGTCGAGGAAGAGCTTTCCAGCTGGCCCGAAAAGAACCAGCGCACGCGGCGCTGGTTTCTGCGCCCCGAGGCCGCCGATCTCGTCGACGAACCTGAACTGCGCGACGTCATCCTGAACTTCACGCCGTAATCCCGAACGCTCTTGCCGCAGACCGCGCGAAGCGACTACACGTCGTGTTCACTCGCAAACGAATCCCCGGACGGTATGCAGGAAGAACCGAAAAAGCGATCCATTCTCAGGCGCGCCACCGAAGTGCTGAACATTCCGGCGCTCATGGCGATACCGCCGCGCGTCCAGTATGGCGCGCTGCCGTGGCGCATGCGTGATGGAACGCTGGAGGTCCTGCTCCTGACGAGCCGCGGCACCGGCCGCTGGGTTATCCCGAAAGGCTGGCCGCACGACGCGCTATCATCGGCACAGTCGGCTGCGCAGGAAGCCTGGGAGGAGGCCGGCATCAAGGGTCCGATCACGGCCGAACCGGTCGGCTCGTATCACTACGAGAAGATCCGCGACGAGGGCAGCGCGGTCGATTGTATCGTCTATGTTCATGCGCTGGAGGTTCGCGAAAACCTCGACGACTGGCCGGAAAAGAAGCAGCGCGATCTGAAATGGTTCGCGCGAGACGAGGCTGCGCATTCGGTCGCGGAGCCGCAATTGCGCGACCTGATCCTCTCCTTTTTGCCTCCGCTCCCCTATTCCTGATGTAATCCACGATTTTCTGGCCGTGATCAGCAATCCTGGCGGAGCTTTGCCCGTTCGCCGATTGTGGAAACCGTCATCGAACTGTTAGATCGGGTCTCCCGAAAGGCCTCCGCATGTCTGTCCGATCCCGTCTGCGCAAAAAAGAAACCCTCGACAAGGATCTCGACAAGATCGTCCGATTCGAGGAAGCCGCCGGTCATGTCTCGCGCGGATTGGCCGGTCCGGGTCTCAGCCTCCTTTTCATCGCGGCAGCGGCGCTGTTTGCCGCCGTCTATGTCTCCGGCGAGCATAACAGCGTCATCATCATCATTGCCGCCATGCTCGGCGGCTACATGGCGCTCAACATTGGCGCCAACGATGTCGCCAACAATGTCGGCCCCGCGGTGGGATCGCGCGCCCTGTCGATGGTCGGCGCGCTTGCGATCGCGGCCGTCTTCGAGAGCGCGGGCGCCCTGATTGCAGGCGGTGACGTTGTCGGCACGATTTCCAAGGGCATCGTCGACCCTGCCACGGTCTCCGACACCGGAACATTCATCTGGGCCATGATGGCCGCCCTGATCTCCTCGGCGCTCTGGGTCAATCTGGCAACCGTTCTCGGCGCACCCGTCTCCACGACACATTCCGTCGTCGGCGGCGTCATGGGCGCCGGGATCGCGGCGGCAGGCTTTTCCGCCGTCAACTGGCCGACAATGGGCGCGATCGCCGCAAGTTGGGTGATCTCGCCGGTCCTCGGCGGGGTCATCGGCGCCGCCTTCCTCGCCTTTATCAAGATCAAGATCATCTACCAGGACGACAAGATCGCTGCATCCCGGCGCTGGGTTCCCGTTCTGCTCGGTGTCATGGCCGCCGCCTTCTCGGCCTATCTCGCCATGAAGGGCCTGAAGAAGATCATCCACCTCGACGGTTTCGTCATCATTGCGATCGGCGTGGGCTTCGGCATCGCGACCTACGCGCTGACCAAGCCGGTGATCCGCCGCCAGTCAGAAGGCATGGAAAATCGCAACCAGTCGGTGCGCCACCTGTTCTCCATTCCGTTGATCTGCTCAGCAGCACTGCTGTCCTTCGCCCATGGCGCCAATGACGTCGCCAACGCCGTCGGCCCCCTCGCCGCGGTTGTCCACACCGCCGAGGCCGGCGAGGTGTTGGCCAAAGTCTCCATTCCGTGGTGGGTCATGCTGATCGGCGCGATGGGCATTTCGATCGGCCTCGTGCTGTTCGGGCCGAAGCTGATCCGCATGGTCGGCGAACAGATCACCAAGCTCAACCCGATGCGCGCCTATTGCGTCGCGCTGTCCGCGGCCGTCACGGTCATCATCGCGTCCTGGCTCGGTCTTCCGGTCTCCTCTACCCACATCGCGGTCGGTGCGGTCTTCGGCGTCGGCTTCTTCCGCGAATGGTACACCTCAAAGTCGAAGCGCCGGCGCGCCTACATGTCCCGCAAGCTCGGCAATGTCCGGCCGAACGGAGAGCCGCGTCCGCGCCCCACCACCGTCTCGCAGCCCGAGGAAGCACGCCGGCGCATGCTGGTTCGCCGGGCTCATTTCACGACCATCGTGGCGGCCTGGGTGATCACGGTGCCGGCCGCAGCCATGTTGTCCGCTGTGATCTTCCTTTTGCTGGATGCGGCCTTCTAGGGCGGCTATACCGCCATTCATGCGTACGCTCACCACGATCGCCTTCGATGCCGACGACACGCTCTGGCACAACGAGCGCTTCTTCCAGGATAGCCAGCGGCGTTTCGCGGAGCTCCTGAACGCCTTCGCCGACGAAGGAATGGTCGAAGCCGAGTTGATCTCCGCGGAACGGCGCAATGTCGGCTTCTACGGCTTCGGTGTGAAGGGTTTCACGCTCTCGATGCTGGAAACGGCGACGAATTTGGCCGGAGACGACCTGACTCCGTCGGTCATCCGCGAGATCCTCGATCTCGGCAAGGCGATGCTGGAACACCCGGTCGAATTGCTGCCCGGCGTGGTCGATGCGCTTCGGCGGGTCGGAGACGATTACACCCTGCTGGTCGTCACCAAGGGCGACCTGTTCGACCAGGAGCGCAAGCTGGTGCAATCCGGCCTTGCGGACCATTTCGCCCATGTCGAGATCGTCTCCGACAAGACGCCGGACACCTATCAGCGCGTCTTCGACCGGCACGGCCACGGTCCGCAACGCGCGATGATGGTGGGCAACTCGCTGAAATCCGATGTCCTGCCGGCGCTGGAGGCCGGAAGCTGGGCGGTTCATGTGCCGCACGAGCTGACCTGGGCGCTGGAACATGCCGAGGAACCGGTCGGTCATCCCCGCTATCGCAAGGCCAGTGCCCTGTCCGCCCTGCCTGCCTTGATTTCGGAAATTATCGACGAATAAGGCCTATTCGCCCGGAACAAGCGCGTCCTTGCGCGGTTCCAGCGCCTCCGCACCCGGCAAACCCGGCATGCCGGCCTGGTCGGGATGCAGCCGCACATAATCCGCCTTCAGGTCTTCCGAGCCCTTCCGGCTGCCGTCATGGCTCCAGCCCGGCGGCATGAACAGATAGCCGAGCCGCTGGCGCATTGTCAGGCCGGGCTGAAACGCATCGCGCAGCATGTTGACCCATTCGTGGAACGCCACCTTGAACGGATTGAACGTGCCGATGTTCTTGACGATGCCGTAGCGCGGCATGTCCTCATCCAGCTCCTCGACGAAGGAGCCGAACATGCGGTCCCAGATGATCAGCGTACCGGCATAGTTCGAATCGAGGTAACGCGGATTGGTCGCGTGATGGACCCGGTGATGCGACGGTGTGTTGAAGATCAGTTCGATCGGCTTCCACATCTTGCCGATCGCTTCGGTGTGGATCCAGAACTGGTAGACGAGGTTGAGACCGCCGACGAAAGCGATCATCAGTGGATGAAACCCGATCAGCACCAGCGGAATCCGCAGGACGAACATGCCAGTAAAGGTGCTCGTCCAGCTTTGGCGCAGCGCCGTCGACAGGTTGTAGTGCTGCGAGGAATGATGATTGACATGCTCGGCCCACACCCAGCGCGAGCGATGCGCGATACGGTGGTACCAGTAGTAGCGAAGGTCATCGAGCAGGAAGCACAGCGCAACGGCCCACCAGGAAAAGCCGAAATCATAGACCCGGAACTGCCAGGCCCACATCAAAACGCCAAAGGCGACGAAACCGAGCAACAGGCCGGAAACGACATTACCCGTTCCCATCAGAAGGGAGGTCAGCGTGTCGCGGGTCTCGAACCCCGCCTTGCGCTCCGCATGGGTGAGTTTCAGATAGGCGAGTTCGGCCAGGATCGCGATGATGAAGAAGGGAATCGCAATCTGGGTCACATCGGGATAATTCGGAATTAGCTGGCTCAGATCCATCATGCCGCTCGCTGGTTTGCGGATCGGTCGAGTGTCGAGGAAAACAGGCCCGCGACGATCTTCGCCATTTCGTCATCGTCGAAATGAAGCTCGGCGCGCGGCCAAGTGATGTCGCCGGTATCGAGATCGACCGCGCCTGCCTTTTCCGCGTTCGGCGACGCTGCGATCTCTCCGCGATTGACGAACCGCGTCAGATATTTGCTGCCGACCGCGTGAACGAGCCCGACATGACCGTCATCGGTCTCCAGTACGGCGTCGCGCCGATCGGTCGACAGGATGCAGCGCGATATCGCCACCTCGGGATAGTCGATCGCAAAACGCTCAAGCGCATCCTGCTCGCTGCCGAGCTCGGCCGGGCGTGATCCGCCCGTCAGATGCACAACGAGCACGATCAGCGCGATTCCACAGGTGACGACGGCCACGAGTACCGGTAGCGGCAAGCGCACTCCTCCCATGCTTCCCCTCGCGCGATCCTAGCCGTTTTGACTTTAACGTCAACGTCAGGAAATCGCCCGTCGCATGAAACGCCACTGGGTCCGCAGCGGTGAGAGCGAGACCGGCGTTTCGGCCGCGACCGCGCCGGCTTTTGTCGCCCGTTCGAGGACCGGTGAGACCACCGCCAGCGGTAGAAAGGCCACGCGCAGCGTCTTGGCATGCCCGGCGACATGCTCTTCCGCCCTTGAAAGATGATCCCGTCCAAGCTCCGCGACAATCGAAACCGCGCGTTCGGCGGCATCTCGGTCGCTTCCCGAAAGCCAGGCGCCGGAATCCGTCCCGGCCGCGGCAAGAATGTCCGCCGGGATCAGCACCCTTCCCTGCTGGCGATCATGGGGCAATCTCCGTATCAGCCGCGCGATGCCATAGGCGACACCGGCGTGCCCTGCCGCGTCGGCGGTCTTCGGATCGTTTCCGTCCGCGAGAATTTGCGCCGACATCTGGAAGATGGCCGAGACCGTCTCGCCGAGATAGCCCTCCAGCGCCGTCCGGTCCGGCATCGGGTCGTGATAGAGATCGAAGGTCCGCGCATCGAGAAGGTTCTCGAACGCTCCGCGCGGAAGCCTGTAATGTTCGATGGCGTCCAGCAACGCAGCGCCGACCGGGTGCTGGCGCGCTTCTCCATCCCGTTCGCCCGAGACGGCGTCGCGCCACCATTGCAACCGGATTTCGCCCGGCATCGGCTCGGAGACGAGGTCGCGAATACGCGATATTTCAAGGTCGAAGGCAAAGAGGGCCGCCAATGCAGGCCGCTTTTCGGCGGGCGCGAACAGGACCGTCAGATAACGCTCGCGGTCGCCTTCGCGCAGAAGGCCGAGACAATGATCGAAATGTTCGGCCATGGCGCGTCCGTCACGGATTTTCGACGGCGATCAGCGCGGCCGCGACCGCGCGATCCTCCGAAAGAAGGACATTGTATGTCCGCACCGCAGACCCGGTGCTCATCGCGTCGGTGACGACGCCGCGCTCGCGCAGCAACGCCTGCAATTCCTTCGGCATGCGCCGGAACTCGGTGCCCATGCCCACCAGAAGCACTTCGATTTCGCCCGCCTCGTCGAGCACGGCCGACAGGTTGGCTTCAGAGATACCGTCCGGTGCGGTCACGTCCCATCCATGCACGCCTGATGGCAGGCACAGGATCGAGCCGCGATGCGACATGTCCGCGAACCGGAAACCGCCCGCGCCATAGGCGTCGATGGGCGGCCTGCCCGGGTAATGCGCATCGCGTATCTCGATACCTTTCGCCATAGGCGATCAGGACGTCCCGAAGTCGACCGGCTGCGTGGTCGCCGTCGCGTCCTTTTCCTTGTCGTCGCGGTCGAGCGCACCCGGCCGCAACTTGAACAGGATCAGCAGCGGTGCAGCGATGAAGATCGACGAATAGGTACCCACCACTACGCCGAAGATCATCGCCGCGACGAAGGATTGCAACACCTCGCCACCAAAGAAGAACAGCGCCATCAACGCCAGCAAAGTCGTCAGCGAGGTCTGGATCGTGCGCGGCAGCGTCTGGTTCATCGACAGGTCGAGCAGTTCGGGAAGCTGCATCTTCTTGTATCGTCGCAGATTCTCGCGCACGCGGTCATAGACCACCACCGTGTCGTTCAGCGAATAACCGACAATCGTCAGAATGGCCGCGATACTCGACAGGTTGAACTCCAAGCCTGTCACCACGAACATGCCGATGGTCAACAGCACATCGTGCGTTGTGGCGATGATCGCGCCGACGGCGAACTGCCACTCGAAACGCAGCCAGATATAGACCAGGATAGCCAGAAGCGCCGAGACGACAGCTATCGTGCCTGCGCGCGCCAATTCGCCGGAAACGGTCGGACCGACGACTTCGACGCGGCGAAAATCGTAATCCGATTCCAGTTCGGAGCGCACATTGGTGATGACGGTCTGCTCTGCATTCTCGCCGCCGCCCTGCGCTTCGATACGGATAAGCACGTCTCGCTCCGTCCCGAAGCCCTGAACCTGCACGTCGCCGAGATTGAGGTTATTCAGCCGCGCGCGAATGTCGCCGATATCGGCCTGCTCCGACTTCGACTGGACCTCGATCAGCGAGCCGCCCTTGAAGTCGATGCCGAGGTTCATGTTGACGGTCGCGAACAGCACCATGGATGCGATCACGAGGACCGCCGATCCGGAAAAGGTGATACGGCGAAGCCACATGAAGGCGATGCGTGTACCTTCCGGCACGAAAGTGACGGGACCGCGCGGCAGTTCCTTCGGCTTCTGACGGCGTACCCAGAACGCGATCATCCAGCGCGTCAGAACGAAAGCGGTGAAGACCGTCGTCACGATACCGATGGCCAGCGTCACCGCGAAGCCCCTGATCGGGCCGGACCCGAGATAGAACAGGATCACCGCGGCGATCAGCGTGGTCAGGTTGGCGTCGACGATCGTCGCGAGCGCTTTCTGGAAGCCGGTATCGATCGCCTGGATGACGGATCGGCCTGCCGCGCGTTCTTCGCGTATTCGCTCGAAAATCAGAACGTTGGAATCGACCGCCATGCCGACGGTCAGGACGATACCGGCGATGCCGGGGAGCGTCAGTGTCGCCCCGAGGCCGGACAGCGCGGCAACGACAAGTATGACGTTCACGATGAGCGCGACATTCGCGACAAGTCCGAAGAACCCGTAGGCCAAGAACATGAAAGCCACGACCAGGATCGAGCCGATGATGCCGGCGATCTCGCCCGCCGCGACAGAGTCCGCGCCAAGGCTCGGACCAACCGTCCGTTCCTCGACGAATGTCGGCGTCAATGGCAGCGCGCCAGCGCGCAGGAGAATGGCAAGGTCGTTGGCGCCCTCGACCGAGAAATTGCCGGAAATCTGCCCCGAGCCACCAAGGATCGGCTCGTTGATCACCGGCGCGGACACAACCTGGTTATCGAGGACGATCGCGAAGGGCCGCCCGACATTTTCCTGTGTCGCACGTCCGAAACGCTGCGCGCCCGTGCCGTCGAAACGGAACGTGACGATCGGCTCGTTGGTGCGCTGGTCGAAACCGGCCTGCGCATCCTCGAGATTCTCGCCGGTTACGATTTCGCGCGTCTCGATGAGGTAGGGAATGGGCGGATCGTCGGTCGAATAGAGCACTTCCGTGCCCGCCGGCGGCCGCGTGTTGATCGCATCCTCGACCGGCGTCGTGACATCGACCATCTGGAAGGTCAGGCGCGCGGTCGTTCCGATCAGATCCTTGAGGCGCTGCGGGTCGTCGAGACCCGGCACCTGCACGATGATCCGATCCGTGCCCTGGCGCTGGATGACCGGTTCGGTCGTACCGAGTTCATCGATACGGCCACGAATGACTTCAACGGTTTGCGTCACCGCCTGCGCCATGCGGTAATCGATGCCCTGGTCGGTGATATTGAACTGGAAAAGGCCGGGTTCGGGCTCGTCCCGCGTCACTTCCTGCAGGATGCCGCCGGACAAAAGGCCGCCGGAGACGGGCTCGGTCAAGGAAGCAAGGGCCGTCTTGGCTCTCTCGATGTCCGCTTCGTCGCGAATGCGCACGGTCACCGTCTGTCCCCGACCGCTCAGGCCGGTATAGCCGATGCTGTCCGCACGCAGCAGCCGCCGCACGTCGTCGCGCACCGTTTCAAGGCGGTTTTCGACGAGTTCCTGGCGATCAAGCTTCAATTGCAGATGGACGCCGCCCTGAAGATCGAGACCCAGCGCCAGTCGGCTTTGCGGCAGGAACCCCGGAAAGGACTGCAGCGTGGTCGGTGCGAAGAGGTTCGGGATCGCGAACAGGATCCCGACGACAACCGCCAACCAGATCAGCACGGTTTTCCAGGGTGAAAAATAGAGCATGTCGCTACAGTCTCGCCTTCAATGACGCGGTCGAAGCGGACGCCGTCGCGTCCGCTGCCGCACCTGCCGTGCGTAATGCGCCATGTTTAAGGCGCAGGGGCCGCGGCCCTTGTTATTTTTTCGCCGCGTCGTTCGCCGCGACCGGTTCGCCCTTGACGCGGACATCCGCGATCATCGAGCGAATAACCCGGATCTTCACATTCTGGGCGATCTCGACTTCGACTTCCGTGTCGTCGACGACCTTGGTCACCTTGCCGATAATCCCGCCACCGGTCACGACAGTGTCGTTGCGGCGGACCGCCTTGAGCATTTCCTCGCGCTTCTTCATCTGCGTGCGCTGCGGCCGGATGATGAGGAAATACATCACCACGAAAATCAGCAGGAAAGGCAGGATGCTCATGATGATGTCTGCGCCGCCGGCTGAACCACCGGCCGCCTGCGCATAGGCGGGTGTTACGAACATGAAATACTCCGTGGACCCGTGCCGAAGCACGGCTTGAAAATTTGTCGCGAATATAGTCAGCAAATGCCCCAATGCAACCACAAGCGGACTGTCCGTGACCCGCAAGGCACTGTTCGCAGGAGGAAACCGCCATGACCGACGCCATAGCCGCGCTGAATGCGAAACTCGACCGGCTCGTCGCCGCGATGGAACGCATGGCGCCGCCTGAACCGCAGGCGCCCGACTTCGCCGCCGCGGAGTGCTTCGTCTGGGATGCAAACCTTGGCGCTCTGGCCCCGGTGCCGGTGGTCAATCGTGTGGAAATCGCCCTCATCCGTGGTGTCGACCGGGTCCGCGACATCCTTCTCGACAACACACGCCGGTTCGCGGAAGGACTGCCCGCAAACAATGTTCTGCTCTGGGGCGCGCGCGGTATGGGCAAATCGTCGCTGGTCAAGGCCTCGCACGCCACCGTGGCGACGGAAACGGGCACGCCGCTCAAGCTTATCGAAATCCACCGCGAGGATATCGACGCACTGCCGCGCCTGATGCACATCCTGAAATCGGCCGACGCGCGCTTCATCGTCTTCTGCGACGACCTCTCCTTTGACCAGGACGACACCTCGTACAAATCACTGAAGGCTGCGCTCGACGGTGGCGTCGAAGGACGGCCTGACAACGTCATTTTCTACGCCACCTCGAACCGCCGTCACCTGCTGCCGCGCGACATGATCGAAAACGAGCGCTCGACGGCGATCAACCCGTCGGAGGCTGTGGAAGAGAAGGTTTCGCTGTCCGACCGTTTCGGCCTGTGGCTCGGGTTCCACAAATGTAGCCAGGACGACTATCTGGCGATGGTCGAGGGCTATGTGCGCCATTTCGGGCTGGAAATCGAACCGGAGGAGTTGCGCCGCGACAGCCTGGAATGGGCGACGACGCGCGGAAGCCGGTCCGGACGTGTCGCCTGGCAGTATGTGAACGATCTGGCCGGCCGTCTCGGCCAGCGCCTGGAAGCGGGCTCTTAGGACCTACTGCAGATAGGTCATCGGGTTGACCGGCGCGGAGTTCTTGCGCACTTCGAAGTGAAGCTGCGGCTGCTTGGCCGCACCGGACATGCCGGACGAGGCGATCTGCTGGCCGCGCTTGACCTGCTGGCCGTGCTTGACGTCGATGTCCGAGACATGGCCGTAGACGGTCACCACGCCGTCGCTGTGACGCACGAGAATGGTCTTGCCCAGTTCCTTGAGCCCGTCAGCCGCGTAGATCACGACGCCATTCTCCGCCGCCTTGACGGGCGTGCCGTTCGGCACGGAGATATCGATACCGTCATTGGCCCGGCCGCCGCTATTCGAACCGAAGGCGCTTACGACTCGTCCCTGCACGGGCCAGCGCATGGTCTTGACGCCCGTTGAATCCGGAGCTTTCGCCGTTTCGGTGGTCTCGATCTTGCGGATGGAGCCTTTATCGGGCTTCGCCGACTTGGTCGGAGGTGTGTATTCGGCGATCTTCTTGGCCGGAGCCGACTTGACCGTACTGGTCTTGACCGGATCGAGCGATTTGGCCGAAGCAACCGTGCTCTTCTCGGCGGACAGGCCCGGAATGATCAGCTTCTGCCCGATACGCACCGTATCGGTGGACATGCTGTTGACCTGCTTGATTGCCGCCACACTCGCCCCGGTACGGCGCGAGATTGCGGAAAGCGTGTCACCCGCGACGACCGTGTAGAGCCCGCCATCACCCATGACCGCCCTGCGCGCCGGTGCCGGCGCCGGAGCGGGATTGTCGATCTTTCCGAGCGAAGCGACCTGCGTTCCCGGACGGTTCTGCGGCCGCGGCGCGGCGTCGCCCACTGTCCCGACGGTCGACCGTGCCTTGGCGACCTTCGGATTCTTGTCCGGAGCCGAAACACCGGCATCGCGCGAATAGACATAGGTCGGAATGCGAATCTGCTGGCCGACATGCACCGATTTGGCGTCGGAAATGCCGTTGGCCTTCATGATCTCATCGGCAGGTACGCCATAGCGCCGCGACAGATTGTAGATCGTTTCGCCCTCGCGCAGCGTCACCTGGGTCGCGCCATTGGACGACCAGCCACCGGCGCCCGACGACGGTGCCGGAAGCGGCTTGGACTGCGGCGCAACCGACGCTGTCGTCATCTCAGAAACGTTGTTCGGTGCGTTGTAGGTCGGCGCATTGTAGCTCGGCGCCTGATAGGTCGGCGCGGCCGGCTGCTGTTGCTGCTGAGAATAGAGCGGTGCCTGCCCTCCGACTGCGCCAACGGGCTGCGGCGGCGAGGTGCGCCCGTCGGACGGCCTCGGAAGTCCGGCGCGGCCGACCTGTCCCGGCGCAATGCTGCCGGTGGACGACGGATCGACACCAGGGCTGTAACTCGGCTGACCGTAATTGCCTTGCGAGGAAGCGACCTCCGACTGGGTCGGAATCGCGCCGGTGTAGAAGCCGTCATTGAAACGGACCACGTTCGAACTGCATCCGGCGACAAGGCCGCCGATGGAGAGAATCGTTGCCGCCTTCAAAAGGCCCGGCATCGCTGAACTGGTGAATTTCTTACGCATCACGCCACTCACATCCATTCGGATCACAGCATGATTAAAGCGCGTTAATGTTACTGCACGGTTAAGCGCATGTTTGCGATTTCGAGTCCGTCCCGCGATTCCCGCTCTGCGTCACAGTATTGCAGGCAACCCGGACATCAATGGCTGGAAGCGCACTGTGCCGATATCCTCGCGCTCGAACCGGCTGCCCACCTTGGTCATGCGCACCAGGGACTGCGCCTGCTCTGCGCTGCCGATCGCGCAAATCATCGATCCGCCCGAAACAAGCTGCTCGACGAAGCTTCGCGGAATCGAATCGAATGCCGCCCAGCAGACGATCCTGTCGAAAGGCCCCTCGCCGCTCCCCGAAGAACCGTCGGCGTGGGTCGCGATCACATTGGTAAGCCCCAGGTGACGCATCCGATGGACCGCGTCGGCATGCAGCGTCTTGTAGCGTTCCACCGTGTAGACGCGCTTGGCCAGCCGCGACAGCACCGACGCGGTGTAGCCCGATCCTGTGCCGATCTCCAGCACTCGCTGCGTCCCGTCCAGCCCCATCTGGTGGATGATGCGCGCCTGGAGGTCGATGCCCTCGATCGTTTCCCCGCAGGCGATCGGGATCGTCCCCGTCCCCATCGCGATGGACGCGTAGGCCGCATCGACGAAGTCCCGGCGCGGCACCGATTCGATGGCCGCCATCAATGGCTTGTCGTCCAGCCCTGAGGCGCGCATGCGCAACAGGAAGGCGGCGAAACCCTCCCGCTCGGCCTCGCTGACGGGACGCTTCGCATTCATGCAAGCGCCTCCGCCAGCCGGGCGGAAACCTCATGCGCCGTCAGATCGAGCTTCAGCGGCGTCACCGAAATGCGATTGCGCGCGAGCGCCATCACGTCGCTCTGCTCGTGCGCTTTCGAATAATCGCGTCCGAAACGGATCCAGAAGTACGGCAACCCGCGACCATCGGCGCGTTCCTCGACGGAGAGACCGTGCACCAGCTTGCCCTGCCGCGTGACATCGACACCCTCGATTTCGTCGATACCGCAATTGGGGAAATTCACATTCAGGAACGTGCCGGGATCCATGTCCACTTCCACGAGTTTCCGGAGCAAATCCGGCGCATGATGCTCGACGACTTCCCACGGCACAACGCGGTGGCGGTTTTCGAAATTATAGGCCTGCGAGAGAGCGATCGACCGGATGCCCAGCAAAGTGCCCTCCATCGCGCCCGCCACTGTGCCGGAATAGGTCACGTCGTCGGCGAGGTTCGCGCCGGAGTTCACGCCGGAAAGCACGAGGTCGGGCTTGCCCGGCATGACATGGGTCACGGCCATGATGACGCAATCCGTCGGCGTTCCGCGCAGCGCGAAGCGCCGTTCGGAAATCTCGCGCAGCCGCAGCGGATCGTTGATCGTCAGCGAATGCGCCAGCCCGCTCTGGTCCGTCTCCGGCGCAACCACCCACACATCGTCGGAAATCGTTGCCGCGATGCGCTCGAGGGAAGCGAGCCCCTCGGCGTGAATGCCGTCGTCATTGGTGATCAGGATACGCATGATGCCCCGCTTTTAGCCGCCGATGATCTCCACGCCGCCCATATAGGGCTTCAGCGCGTCCGGGACGCGAATCGTCCCGTCGGCATTCTGATAGTTTTCCATGACGGCGATGAGGGCACGACCCATCGCCACACCCGAACCGTTGAGCGTGTGGACGAACCGTGTCTCCTTCTCGCCCTCGGCACGGTAGCGCGCATTCATGCGACGCGCCTGGAAATCGCCGCAGACCGAGCAAGACGAGATCTCGCGATAGGCCTCCTGCCCCGGAAGCCAGACCTCGATGTCGTAGGTCTTGCGCGCGCCGAAACCCATATCGCCCGTGCACAACACGACAGTGCGGAAATGCAGCCCCAGCCCCGCAAGGATCGCCTCCGCGCACTGGGTCATACGCTCATGCTCGTCGATCGAACTGTCCGCGTCGGTGATCGAGACCATCTCAACTTTATAAAACTGGTGCTGGCGCAAATAGCCACGCGTGTCGCGCCCGGCAGACCCCGCCTCCGAACGGAAACAGGGTGTCAGCGCCGTGTAGCGCCGAGGCAGCGTGGCCACATCGACGATTTCGTCGCGAACGAGATTGGTCAGCGAGACTTCCGCCGTCGGGATCAGCCAGAAACCTTCCCGCGTCTGGAAAAGATCCTCGGAAAACTTCGGCAACTGGCCGGTGCCGTACATGGCGTCATCGCGCACGAGCAGCGGCGGGTTCACTTCGGTGTAGCCGTGCTCCTGCGTGTGCATGTCGAGCATGTATTGTCCGAGCGCGCGTTCCAGCCGCGCCAGACCGCCCTGAATAACCGTGAAGCGCGAGCCCGAGAGCTTCGCGGCGGTCTCGAAATCCATTTGGCCGAGCCCCTCGCCCAGCTCGAAATGCTCTTTCGGCGCGAAGTCGAAGACCGGCTTCTGGCCGCTCATGCGGATTTCGACATTGTCGTTCTCGTCCGCACCGACCGGCACGTCGTCGAGCGGCAAGTTCGGAATACGCGACAGCGCGTCGTTCAACTCCGCTGTGAGCGCGCGTTCGGTCTCCTCGCCCGCCTGGATGAACGACTTGATCTCGGCGACCTCGGCTTTCAGCGCCTCCGCCTTTTCCGGGTCCTTGGCTGCCATTGCCGCGCCGATCTCCTTGGAGGCGGCGTTGCGGCGCGACTGCGCCTCTTGCAGCTTGGTGACATGCGCGCGGCGCTTTTCGTCGAGTTCGATCAGGGTTGCGGCTTCGGGCGCCGCGCCGCGCTTCTTCAGCGCTTCGTCCAGCGCCTCGGCATTGTCGCGGATCCAACGGATGTCGAGCATGGCTCAAGTCCTGTCAAAATGAAGAATCTGGAAATCGGGTGGGATGTCGCCCGAAAGGCGGCGACGGTCAAGGGCAGCGCGCGCCGCGCCGCCCTCAGGACGACTTGGAGTCGTCGTCGTCTTCCGATTCGCCTTCGCCGTCGGCTGCCTGCTCCCTCTGCTTGCGCTGTTTTTCGATATAGCGCGCCGAAAGGATCGACACTTCGTAGAGAAGGATTGTCGGCAGGGCGAGACCGATCTGGGTCAGCGGGTCGGGAGGCGTCAGGATCGCCGCCGCCACAAAGGCGAAAACGATGGCGTATTTGCGCTTGTCGGCAAGCCCTTCGGTCGAGACGATGCCGGCGCGCGCCAGCAGCGTGATCGCCACCGGCAACTGGAACACCAGTCCGAACGCGAAAATCAGCGTCATGATCAGGCTGAGATATTCCGACACCTTGGGCAGATGCTGGATCGTCGCGATGCCCTCGCCGCCTGTCTGTTCCATCGACAGGAAGAACCACATCGCCATCGGAATGACCATGAAGTAGACGAGCGCCGCGCCTAGCAGGAACAGGATCGGCGTCGCGATCAGATACGGGAAAAACGCCTGTCGCTCGTTCCTGTACAGGCCGGGCGCGATGAACGCGTAAAGCTGCCCGGAGATCACCGGAAACGCCAGGACCAGGCCGCCGAAAGCGGCGATCTTGATCCGCGTGAAGAAGAACTCCTGGGGTGCGGTGTAAATGAACCGGACCTCGTCATGGCCGAGCTCCAGCCAGTCCACGGCCCACTGGAAGGGAATGACCAGCAAGTTGAAGATCTGCGCCGACACCGCATAGCAGAGGATGAAGGCGATGAAAAACGCGCCGACGCTCCACATGAGGCGGCCGCGCAACTCAATGAGATGCGACATCAGCGGCGCCGCCGATGCCTCCATTTGCGCTTCTTCGTCGGCCTTGCTCACGACTGGTCCTTGCCGGCTGTCTTGCCCGCTTTCGATGCGGTTTTCGGTTTCGTAGTCCTCGATGAGGTCGCGGTCTTCGCCGCCGGGGATTTCGCTTTCGACGTACCCGCCTTGCTGGCCGTCGAGCGGGCGGACGTGGTCTTGCCGGTCGCGGGTTTGGCCGATGCCGTCTTGGTCGACGCAGTCTTGGCCGCTCCCGCCTTCTTCGTCGAACTCGCCGTCGACGACGCCCGCGATTTTGTAGCCGTTTTAACGGCCGCCGGTTTCGAGGTTGCCGCCTTGGCCTTGCCCGTGGCGGCCGGCTTCTTCGCCGATGCGGTCTTGGCAGGTTCGGTCTTGGCAGGTTCAGTCTTGGCAGGCTCTGTGGTCTTCGCCGCAGCGGCACTGTCCGAGGACACGGCGGTCTTTGGTTTGACCGACTGTTCGGCTTCCGAGGTCGCCTTCTTCAATTCGCTGCTGATGTCCTCGCCGACCTTGCCGAGCGGTTTCAGCGTGTCCTTGATCTTCCCGCGCGGGTCGAGACTCTTCAGGTCGTTCGCGATGTTGCGCACGTCGTCGAGTTCGGCTTCCTTGAGCGCGTCATCGAACTGGCGCCGGAAATCGCCGGCCATCTTGCGCAAACTGCTCGTCGTCCGTCCGAAAGTGCGCAGCATTTTCGGAAGGTCCTTCGGGCCGACGATAACAATCAGCACGATGGCGATGACAAGAAGTTCAGTCCAGCCGAAATCCGGCAACATGGCGGCTATCCATCCGCGCCATGGCGCAGCCGCTCGAAACGGCCGGGCACATGGCGCTTAAAGGCTGATCAGCTTTTGGTCTTCTCGGCGGTCGTCGCGTCGACAGACTCTTCGGACTTGTGCTCGACAGTCTTCGCCTTGTCCGCCTTCTCGTCGGGATCGTCTGCGAGCCCGCTACGGAAATTCTTAATGCCCTTGGCGACGTCACCCATCAAATCTGGAATTTTGCCGCGCCCGAACAGCAGCAACACAATTACCAGTACGATGAGCCACTGCCACCATCCAAACACACCCATGAGAATGAACTCCTCGAACCTCTGTTGTCCTGAGACACTTAGGCGTTTTCGTTTTCAGATTCAAACAGCATTATGTCCCCGGGACGTACATAAATGGTCACATCCCGGATGCCGGCCGGCAGTTCGTCCGCCCGTATGCGCGCGCGCACCTGTTCGTCGGAGCCGGGGACAGCCAGCACCAGCGATTCCGTCGAACCGAGGAAACGCCGACTGACGATGCGGCCGGGAACGCCGCCCGGCGCACCGTTGCCGCCACCGGCGCTGACTTCCAGCCCGACAGTTCGCACCGCCACCATCACGGCATCGCCTTCCGCACCGCGCGCGCAGTCGAACGTGCCAAGCGGCGTTGCCGCCTTCCCGCCGCGATTGACGGTCGAAAAGACGTTCAGCTCCGAAAAGAACCCGGCCACGAAGAGATTGCGCGGGTTGTGATAGATTTCCTGCGCCGTCCCCGCCTGCACGATTTCTCCCTGGTCGAGCAGCGCGATCCGGTCACCCATCCGCATCGCTTCTTCCGCGTCGTGGGTCACGACAATCGCAGTGGCGCGGGTTTCTCGCAGGATCGCCAACGTCTCAGCGCGGACGCTGTCCTTGAGGCGCGTGTCGAGGCCGGAAAACGGCTCGTCCATCAGTATCACGGATGGCCGGGGCGCCAGCGCGCGGGCCAGCGCGACCCGTTGCTGCTCGCCGCCGGAGAGCACGTGCGGATAGGACGAAATGTGATGTTCCAGACCGACGCGGCGGATCGCCGCAAGCGCCTCGCGGTTTGTGTCCGCGGAACTCAAGTCACGCAAACCGAAGCGCACATTGTCGAAGATCGTCATATGCGGAAACAGCGCGAAATCCTGGAACATCAGCCCCACAGAGCGCTTCTCCGGCGGCATGAAGACCGTGTCGCCGGCGATCTCGCGGCCGTTCATCAGGACGCTGCCGCTGCTTTGCGCCTCCAGCCCAGCCGCAAGGCGCAGCAATGACGTCTTGCCGGAGCCTGACGGCCCCAGAAGGCACAGGATCTCTCCGGGACTGGCAACCAGCGAGATGCCCTTCAGCGTGTGAACGTCACCGTAATGGAGATGGATGTCTCTGAAGGCCAGCTCGGCCGCAAAGGTGACACCGGTGCGCTGAAACGTGGAAGTCGGACTGTGGACCATCGATGCGACCGGGTTGATACGGGTGGACGTCGTGCGCCCGCCCCGTCTCAATCATCGCCGCCACCGGGTGTCAACAGACCGAGTTCCTCCAGGTCGATGTCCGTCAGTTCCTCTTCTTCCTCGGTCAACTCGTCGGGATCGAGCGACGGCATCGGCATGGAGAAGTTGGCGGGCATGCGCGAAGACAGCAGCCCCGCGCCCTTCAATTCCTCCATACCGGGCAGGTCGCGGATCTCCGCCAGGCCGAAGTGATCGAGGAAGTCGGTCGTCGTCCCGTAGGTTACCGGGCGTCCAGGCGTCTTGCGCCGGCCGCGCATCTTGACCCAGTTGGTCTCCATCAGCACGTCCAGCGTGCCCTTCGAGGTCTCCACCCCGCGGATTTCCTCCATCTCGGCCCGCGTGATCGGCTGATGGTAGGCGATGATCGACAGCACTTCGAGCGCCGCGCGCGACAACTTGCGCTGCTGCACTTCCTCGCGTTGCATGAGGAAGCCGAGATCGCCGGCTGTGCGGAACGCCCAGGCATTTTCGATACGCACGAGATTGACGCCGCGCTTGTCGTAGAACTCCCGAAGTTCCTCCATCAAAGCGCGAACGTCGACGCCATCCGGCAGACGCTGGGAAAGCGCTTTCTCCGTGACGGGCTCGCTCGAGGCGAAGACGACCGCTTCGGCCATGCGCATGGCCTCGGCCTCCATCAGCCGTGCGGCTGGATTATCCGCCGTGATATCGACGGGCGCATTGTCATCGGCTCCCGCCGGCTCTTCGAAATATCCGCCGAGCGCTTCCGCGCCGCCCGTTTCGTCGATCGTGTCGGTCATTGTTCCGTCCCCGGTCGGGCCATGTCCCGCATGTAGAGTGTCGCGAATGGCGCGTCCTGGCGGATTTCCACCACCCTCTCGCGCACAAGTTCAAGGCTCGCCGCAAACGCGCTCGCCACGGCTGTTCGCCGCAATTCCGGCGTCGGAGCATACGCGGCGATATAGCTGTCCAGTGCCGTCCAGTCGCTCATCTCGCCGACGAGCTTGCGCAGGATTTCGCGCGCTTCCGTCAGCGACCACACCGCTCGCTTGGCGATCTCGACATGATCGATCGCGACGCGCTGGCGCTGCTGTGCGTAAGCGGTCAGCAGGTCATAAAGCGATGCATGATATTCGGACGTCTTCTCGACGATCACCGTTTCCGGCATGCCGCGGGCGAAGACATCGCGTCCGAGACGGTTGCGGTTGATCAGCCGCGCCGCCGCATCGCGCATCGCCTCCAGCCGCTTGAGCCTGAATTGCAGGATCGCCGCCATTTCCTCGCCGGTCTGCTCTCCCTCCACCTTGGGCTCGGGGATCAGCAGCTTCGACTTGAGGAAGGCGAGCCACGCAGCCATCACAAGATAGTCGGCCGCCAATTCGAGCCGCAACGCGCGCGCCTTTTCGATGAAGGTGAGATACTGGCGCGCCAGTTCGAGAACCGAGATCTGCGTGAGATCGACCTTCTGATGCCGTGCGAGATGCAGGAGAAGATCGAGCGGTCCTTCAAACCCTTCGACATCGACCACCAGCGACGGCTCGGACGACGACCGGTCAGGCCCGTTGTCCTGCCAGACGGCGTCCATCGGCGTCGGCTTGGCCACCGCGCCTTTTCCGCCTTCCGCCTGTTGCTCCGTCGCGTTCAAGGGCATTGCTCCCGTTCAGGCGCGTACTCCGCGCCGCCGGCCGCGCCCCGATCAGGCCACCGCCGTGAAAAATCCGTCCAGTTCGTCCCGCAAGCCGGCGACATGAGCCGTATCGTCGAGCCGTCCGTCATGGTCCGCGAGGCGTGAAAGCGCCGCTTGCGCCCGCTCCATCGCCTTGCCTTGCAAAACCGGCGTTTGCGCGGCGACCGCCTTCATCTCGTCCATGACGCCATTGCAATGTAGGACAACATCGCAGCCCGCGCCAAAGATGCTTTCGGTGCGTTGCCCGAAATCCCCAGAAAGTGCGTGCATGGATACATCGTCGCTCATCAGGAGCCCGTCGAAACCGATTTCGCCGCGAATGATGTCGCGCAGAACCGTCGGTGAGGTGGTCGCGGGGCGCTCCGGATCGATGGCCGCATAGACGACATGGGCGGTCATCGCCATCGGCATGCCCGCCAGCGCGGCGAATGGCGGGAAATCATGCGCGCGCAACGCGGCAAGCGGCGTATCGACCACAGGCAGCGCCTTGTGACTGTCGGAAAAGGCACGTCCATGACCCGGGATATGCTTGATCACCGGCAGGACACCGCCTTCCAGCAAGCCCTCTGCCGCCTCGCGGCCCAGCGTCGCGACAGTGTCCGGATCGTGCCCGTAAGCACGGTCGCCGATGACATCATGCGCGCCTTCGACCGGTACATCCAGCACCGGCAGGCAATCGGCAGTGATCCCGAGAGGCCGCAGGTCCGCGGCATGAAGGCGCGACATCGCCCGCGCCGCGCGCAGTCCTGCTTCCCTGTCCGCGCGATAAAGCGCCCCGACCTCCGCGCCCGACGGGTAGCGATGGCGCGTGATCGGCTCGCGGATGCGCTGCACGCGTCCACCTTCCTGATCGATGAAGACCGGCGCGTCCTCCCGTTCGACGACGGAACGGAATTGCGCCGTCAGCGCACGGATTTCCTCGGCCGTCCCGATATTGCGGGCGAACAGGATCAGGCCCCAGGGCCGCTCGCGGGAGATGAAGTCGATCTCGTCGTCGGAAAACGCCGTTCCGGCACAGCCGACGATCATGGCTTTTGATTCGGTCATGGCGAATCATAGCCATATTGCCTGCAAACGAAAAAGGGCGGCTTCACGCCGCCCTGTCAGTTTTGCGGGAATTAGCGCGCCACGAAGCAACTGCCCCCGGCACGCTTGAGCGCCTCGCAGAGCGCGACCGCGTCCTGGCGGTCCGATGCGGCGACACGAACGCGATGGAATGTGCCCCGGCCTTCGATATCGGCCTGCTGAATGGTGATGGCGCGCCCACCGAATAGATTGCCGAAACGCCGCGACAATTCCGTCGCCGACTGCTGCGCAAGCGCGGCGGACGGCTGTGACGAGATCTGCACGGTGTAGCCGCTCGACGTCGCGGTGGTCGCCGGCTGCACCTGGGGAGCCGGTTGCGGTGCGGGCTGCGCGGACGCTGTCTGCGTCGGCTGCTCGGCCGGGCGTTCGGGAATGGAAGCCGGAGTGGGCAGGCTGCGCGACGATGTTTGCGTATCCTGTGCCGGTGCCGGCGCGGTCTCGCCAGCCGCCGCCATCTCCTGCAATGCTTCGCTTTCATCCGCGCTGACCGCCTGAGCCGGTTGCTCGGCCGCCGCCTGCGGCTGCGGATCGCTGGCCGTCTCGGCGACCTGTGGCGCGGGTTGCGTTTCCACGGTCCGCGGCGCGGGCTGCGCTTCTGCGGCTGCCGGTTCGGGCTGCGGCGTCGGAACGAATGTGCCGTCCGGCTTCACGATCACCGTGCGCACGCGGCGCGGCGACAAAAGCGCCTGCCCGCTATCCTGCGCTGCTGCGGCCTGCTCGCCGGCGTCCGGCATCAGCCGGTCCTCGACCTTCGCGGTTTCGATCACGCCGCTCGGCAGCGGCGCGTTGCCGGCCGACAGGTCGATCGGCTCCTCGGATGTCGATACGAGCGTCTCCTGGGTCGGCGCGGTTTCGCCATTGCCGTCGACTTCTCCGTAGACGGCGCGGTCCTGGTTCGGCACCTGCTTGCCGCCCGGGTCCTCCGGCACGATCTTGGTCGGCTCGGAGTCGGCCCGGACCAGCACGGGTCCGCCATCGTCCGTGACATCGCCACCGGACAGCATGAAAGCGCCCACAGCCCCGAGAACCGCGACACCGCCAACAACGGCAGCGATCATCATGCCGCGACTGGAACGCGCTCCTTCCGGCGGCAACGGGGCCGCGGCTGGCACATCGAGTTCGTCGTCGTAGTCCTCATACGGGCCGTCATCATCATGCGCGTCGAGATCATGGGCCACATATTCCATGTCCCGCGCGAGATCGTCCTCGAGCTCGCCGATATCGAAGTCGGGTTCCGGCTCGGCTTCCGGTTCACCATAAGGTGCTTCGGCCTCGGCTTCGCTATATTGGGCATAGCCCGACAGCGCCGCGTTCAGTTCGGTCTCGATATCGACGGACGGCATGTGCCGCGGCTCTTCGGCCGGAATTTCCGGCAGGTCGAGCGGCTGCATGGCCTCGATGTCCGCGGCGGGCATTTCGGCAGTATCGAGCATCGGCGGCATCGCGGGACGAGCCGCGGCAGCGATTTCCTCGGCAGCGGATTCGATATCGTCGAGTGCCGCTTCCTCATCCGTGGCGGAGGCTTCATAGGCACGGTCGAGATCGAGTTCGTCCTCGATCGAAAATCCGGCTTCGGCGTCGCCGCCATCCTCCACCTGCTCCTGCGACATCTCGTCGAGCGAGATCGAAAGGCCTTCGCTCAGTTCACTTTCGAAGGCGTCGAGAAGCGCGGAGTCCGCATCATTCTCCACAGGTGCAGACTCGGCTGCAGGTTCAAATTCGTTGTCATCGAACCAGAACGGCTTCGGTGCCGACGCCGGAACATCCGCGGTTGCTTCCGTCGGCGCCGGTGCCCAGTCTTCGAAGTCAGGCTCCGGCTCGACCGCCGGGCTGTCGAATTCCGCGCGTTCCACGAATTCTTCGAATGCCTGTGGCTCTTCCTGTGAAGTTTCGTCCACAAATAATTGCGGATCTGGCGTTTTTTCGGGCTCCCAATCGGCGTTCGCCTTGCCGCCGAGGCTGCCAAGAAGGTCGAGCAATTCGTCTTCCAGCGAATCGGGATCCTGCTGAGGCGCTGGTTCGGGCGCGGCCGAAAAATAAGGTTCCGGCGCGGGTGCCGGCTGCGGAGCCGCCATGCGAGGCTCCGGATCGATCTGAAACAGTTCCGCTTCCATCGCGTCTGGCTCAACGTCCTGCGCAACGGCATCGGGTTCGGGCGCCGACGGTGCCGGCGGATCGAACATGCCGCCGAAATCCCGCTCGAACTCGGCTTCGAAATTCTCCGGTTCGTTCGTGACCGCAGGCCTGTCCGCAATCACGGGATCGGGCGCTTCGGAAAAATACTCTTCCGATTCAGGCTCTTGGCTTTCGCGACTGTAGGACTTCGGATAGTTTTCGAACTCGCGCAGCATCTCCTGCTCCAGATCGATCTGCTCGTCCGAAACAGCCTGCTCTTCCGACGTTTCCGCCGGGCGCGAAAACCCGATGATCTGCGACAGCTCGTAAAGCGGGTCATCCCGCGCGATATCGCCGTCTCCGGAATTTTTGACGTCCAACTTGCGATTGGTTGCGTCCGTCATGCCATTACCCCGTACACCTTACCCCGGGACGCAAAGCCCCGATCACGCTCCTTGCCAGCGCATTATGGGCAAAAGGTGACAGGGTTTTACCGCATTTCAGCGGGTGAATCAGCCCCGACGAGCGCCAGCCCGGACCGCAGCACATTGAGAACGCCCTGCACCAGACCCAATCTGGCACCGGTCAATAGTGGATCGTTAACCTTAACAAAGCGTAAGGAGTCATCATCCGTGCCCCGGTTCCAGTGCCCGTGGAAGGTGCTGGCGAGGTCGTGGAGATAGAACGCGATGCGGTGCGGCTCATGCGCCTGCGCTGCGGCCTCGATCACCCGAGGATACTCGGCGAGTTTGCGGATCACCGCGATTTCGGCCTCGTCCGTGAGAAGGTCGAGCGACGACGGATCGGCCTCCACGGGCTTGCCGAACTGTTCGGCAGCCTGGCGGAATACCGAGTGGCAGCGCGCGCTGGCATATTGCACGTAGAAGACCGGATTGTCCTTGGACTGCTCCGTCACCTTGGCGAAATCGAAATCAAGCGGCTCGAGATTCTTCCGATAGATCATCATGAAGCGCACGGGATCGCGCCCGACCTCGTCGACCACGTCGCGCAGCGTGACGAACTGCCCTGCCCGCTTCGACATGCGTACCGGCTCGCCGTCGCGGAACAGCTTGACGAGCTGGCAGAGCAGCACCGTCAGCTTGACCTCGCCGCCCGAGACAGCCCGCGCCAGCGCTTCGAGACGCTTCACATAGCCGCCATGGTCCGCGCCCAGCACGTAGATCATCTCTTCGAAGCCGCGCTTGTACTTGTCCATGAAGTAGGCAACGTCGGCCGCGAAATAAGTGTAGGAACCGTCCGACTTGACCAGCGGCCTGTCGATGTCATCCCCCACGGCGGTGGAGCGGAACAGCGTCTGCTCACGATCTTCCCAGTCGTCCGGCACCTGGCCCTTCGGCGGCGGCAGCGTGCCCTTGTAGACATGCCCCTTCATCGTCAGATCGTTGATGGCGGTACGAATACGCTTCTCCCCGTCGGCATGCAGGTCCCGCTCGGAGAAGAAGACATCGTGATGAATGTTGAGTGCCGCGAGATCCTCGCGGATCATCGCCATCATCGCATCGATTGCCCGATCCTTGACGATGGCCAGCGCCTCGTCTTCCGGCATCTGCAACAGGTCGTGTCCGTATTCCTCCGCCAACGTTTCGCCGACCGGAACGAGATAGTCGCCCGGGTACAAACCTTCAGGGATTTCGCCGATGTCTTCGCCCAGCGCCTCGCGGTAGCGCAGCAGCACCGACCGCGCCAGCACGTCGATCTGCACGCCGGCGTCGTTGATGTAGTATTCCTTGGTCACGTCGAAACCGGCGAAACCCAGCAGGTTCGCGAGCGTATCGCCGACCACGGCTCCGCGGCAGTGGCCGACATGCATTGGCCCGGTCGGATTGGCAGAGACGTATTCCACGTTGATCTTTGCGCCGCCACCGAGAGTGGACCGGCCGTAATCCTCCGCTTCCGACAGGATCGTCGTGAGCTGCTTGCGCCAAAAGCTGTCGGACAGCTTCAGATTGACGAAGCCGGGGCCGGCGATCCCGGCTGTTTCGACATCGCCATCCTCGCCCAGCTTGGCCGCAATCTTCTCTGCGAGTTCGCGCGGGTTGGCGCCCGCCTGCTTTGCCAGGACAAGCGCGGCATTGGTCGCGATATCGCCATGAAGCGGATCGCGCGGCGGCTCGATCCCGAGCTTGGCGAGATCGAGCGTTCCGCCGTCCTTCGCCTCGATGCCTAGCGCATCCACGGCCTTGACGACCCGATGCCGAAACTCGGTGAAGATGTTCATGGTCAGTGTCCTGGGTGATTTCTCCGAACCGGCTGACGGTTCGTCGGCGCGTGGCTAACGCAATTCCGGTGTGCGGTCAAACAAACGCCGGTGTTCCGATTGCGCGAAAGTATCCGTCATGCCGGCAAGATAGTCGGCGACGCGTCGGGCGAGCGCCGGTTCTTCCAGTTGCGAGAGATGCGCCGACCAGACGCCCCCCATCTTTTCCGGCTCCGCCATGAACGCCGAAAAAAGGTCGCGCACGATGTCCTCGGCCTGTGCCCGCACCCGCATGACATCGGGATGCCGGTACATGTTCGCGAACATGAATGCTTTCAGTTCCTTCTCCAGCGCGGCCATTTCCGGCGAGAACCGAACGATCGTCTCTCCCGCTTCGTGGACATCGGCGGAGGAGCCAGGCCTGAGCCGCAGAAGCCCCTTCTTCGTTTCCGCGATCACGTCCTCGACCATGCGGGTGATCAGCCGTCGCGTCGTCTCGTGCCCGCGTCGACTGTCGTCCAGCCCCGGATAGCGGCTGTCCACCTCATCGAGAATATCGCGCGGCAAGCCGACCTCGCGCAGCATGTCGAAGGTCAGCAATCCGGCCCGCAAACCGTCATCGATATCGTGTGTATTGTAGGCGATATCGTCGGAAATCGCCGCCATCTGAGCTTCCAGCCCCGCGTACCGGCCGATTTCGAGATCGTGCAACTCGCAATAGTTGAGGATCGTCGCCGGAACCGGCCCCTGCGTGTCCGCACCGGTTACGGGATCGCGCAATGGCCCGTTGTGCTTGACCAGCCCTTCCAGTGTTTCCCAGGTCAGGTTGAGCCCGTCGAACTCGGCGTAGCGCCGTTCCAGCCTCGTGACCACGCGCAGCGCCTGGGCGTTGTGATCGAAGCCGCCGAAATCGGCCATGCACTCATCCAGAACGTCCTCGCCGGTATGGCCAAACGGCGTATGCCCGAAATCGTGCACAAGCGCGATCGCTTCGGCAAGGTCCTCGTCGAGCCGGAAGGCGCGGGCCAGCGCGCGGGCGATCTGCGCAACCTCGATCGTATGGGTCAGCCGCGTGCGGTAATGGTCGCCCTCATGGCTGAAGAACACCTGCGTCTTGTGCTTCAGGCGGCGAAAGGCCGTCGAATGGACGATGCGGTCGCGATCGCGCTGGAACTCGGTGCGGGTGCGGCTGCGCGCCTCCTCGGTAAAGCGCCCGCGGCTCTTGGCCGGATCGGTCGCGAAGACCGCCCGCTCGCCAAGACCGAACCCGATACCCTGCAGCGTTTCATCCGAAACCGGTTGCATGAATGTGATTGCTCCCCTTGCCCGCCGCTTCTGCCCCGTATTGACGCGGACCGTGCCTCTTCATACCTATGGTGAAGCGTGTTGAACACAATACGAACCGAAACGTCCGGGGATATGACACGATGACCGCGCATCCGAAAATGGCAGAAAAGAACGTCACCGTGACGGATTCCTGCGCCGCGCGCGTCAGCAAGATCCTTGCTGGCGAACCGGATAACAACGCGCTTCGCATTTCCGTCGAAGGCGGCGGCTGCTCGGGCTTCTCCTACAAGTTCGATCTGGTCCCCGCGGCCGAGGATGGCGACATCGTCATCGAGAAGAACGGCGCGACCGTGCTGATCGACTCGCTGTCCATGGTCTACATGGCCGGTTCCGAGATCGATTTCGTCGATGACCTGATCGGCCAGTCTTTCCAGATCCGCAATCCGAACGCGGTCGCCAATTGCGGCTGCGGCACGTCCTTCTCGATCTGAGGCGGTCCGCCAAACGGCGAACCACCATTTATTCCACGCAGAGCCCTACTCCGCAGGTTCAGGCTGCTCCACGGCCGACACGCGTGAACTGTCGGGAATGATCAGCGACAAGATGATCGCGGTCAGGCCGCTGAGCGTGATCGGCGTTGCAAACACACGCTGCACGATATCCGGCAATTGCTTGACAGCATCCGGCACAAGGGTCACGCCGAGGCCGAGACCGAACGACACCGCCATGATGTAGATCTTGCGCCTGTCGATCTCCTGCGACGCGAGAATTCGGATACCCGCCACCGCGATGGACCCGAAAAGCACCAGTGTCGCGCCGCCCAGAACCGATTTCGGGACGAGCAGGAAGATGCCGCCGATGATCGGGAAGAACCCGAGCACCACCAGAATGCCCGCGATGTAGTATCCGACATGCCGGCTGGCCACGCCCGTCATCTGGATGACGCCGTTGTTCTGGCTGAAGGTCGTGTTCGGAAACGTGTTGAAGATCGCGGCAATGCCGGAATTCACGCCGTCGGCGAGCACGCCGCCCTTGATCCGTTTCATATAGACCTCGCCCTCCACCGGTTCGCCGGAGATCACCGAGTTCGCCGTCAGGTCGCCCGTCGTCTCGATTGCCGTGATCAGGTAGACGAAAGCGATCGGGATGAAGAGCCCGAAATCGAACGAGAAACCGAACTTGAACGGTATCGGGATCGCGAAGAACGGTTGCGATCCGAAGCTGGAGAAGTTCACCTGACCGAGAATCGCGGCGACGATGAAGCCGGCCACAAGCCCGATCATGATCGCCGAAATCCGGATCATCGGGTTCTGCTGGAACGTCATCGCGAGGATAACGACCACCACCAGCAATCCGAGCATAAGGTTGATCGGGCTGCCGAAGCTCTCGCCCGCTCCCACGCCACCCGCGAAGTCGGTGAACCCGACCTTGACGAGACTGAGACCGATCACCGTGATCACGATACCGGTCACGGTCGGCGTGATGATGCGGTCCATCTTGTCGATGAACTGGCTGAGGATGACTTCGACCAGGCAACCGACAAGACACAGGCCGAAAATCATGGCGAGGATGTCTTCCGGCGTTCCGTCCCGACCTTTGACCGCGAAACCCGCGGCAAGGATCGCGCCGAGGAATGCGAAGCTCGTCCCCTGAAGGCTGAGAAGCCCCGAGCCGACCGGCCCGACACGGCGACACTGTATGAAGGTCGCGACACCGGAAACGAAAAGAGACATCGCGATCAGGTATGGAACATGTTCGCCGAGGCCGAGAACGCCGCCGATCACCAGCGTCGGCGTCACGATGCCGACAATGCTGGCCAGTATATGTTGCGCGGCAGCGAGAAAAGCCGGACCCGGCGGCGGCGTATCCGTCAGTGTATAGACGAGAGATCCATCCGTTTTTGCCTGATTATTCGCCATTTTGACCACCTATGCTCATTATCGCGTCCCCTTCGTCACGAAACTCCGCCCAAGGAAAAGCTGAGCATTAATCATGCCAATCCGGCTGCGCGGGCTCGGGAAACGGCTTTACGCGTCCGCCATGCGGGGATACCTACGGATGGACGGAATTGTGCGGAAACCGGAGCGTCACCGTGAAAATCGCGACCTGGAACATCAACGGCGTCAAGGCGCGGATCGACACGGTCATAAGCTGGCTGGAACAGTCTCAACCCGACATTGCCTGCCTGCAGGAGATCAAGTCGGTCGACGAGAACTTCCCGCGCGAGGCTTTCGAGGCGCTCGGCTACCATGTCGAGACGCATGGCCAAAAAGGTTTCAACGGCGTCGCTATCCTGTCGAAGCTGCCCTTCGACGAGGTCAATCGCGGCCTGCCCGGCGACGATTCGGACGAACAGGCCCGCTTCATCGAAGGCGTTTTCTCGACGGAGAGCGGCGTGGTGCGCGTCGTCTCGCTCTATCTGCCCAACGGCAATCCGGTCGACAGCGAGAAATTTCCCTACAAGCTTTCCTGGATGGAGCGTTTGCATCAATGGGCTGAGGCGCGCATGGCCCTGGAGGAACCCTTTATCCTGGCCGGCGACTACAACGTGATCCCGCAACCGGAAGACTGCCGCGATCCGAAAGTGTGGGAGGGCGACGCGCTGTTCCGCCCGGAAAGCCGCTCGGCCTTTCGTCGGCTCGTCGGGCTGGGACTGACGGAAGCCGTGCGCAGCGTCACCGACGCCCCGGGCGTCTACACCTTCTGGGATTACCAGGGCGGCGCCTGGCAGAAGAACAACGGCATTCGCATCGACCACTTGCTCCTGTCGCCGGAGGCCGCCAACCGGCTGCGTGCGGCAGACATCGAAAAGCATGTGCGCGCCTGGGAAAAACCCTCGGACCATGTGCCCGTGGTGATCGACTACACCGCCTGAAAAGCAGCGTCTTTGCCGATCACCTGATGCGTGGTACCCTCTGCTCAGGAGGAACAGGCCATGATGCTTCGTTCTGCGCTTCTTTCCCTTACTCTCGCCGCGGCTTCCATCGCCGCGCAGCCGGCGCTGTCTGCGCCTGACTGCACATGCCGCGGAAACGGGCAGAATATTCCGGAAGGTCAGACTGTCTGCCTGAAAACAGCATCAGGCAACAAGCTCGCGCGCTGTGAGCGCGTGCTGAACAACACGTCCTGGAAAATGCTTGGCGAGGAATGCCCGGTTGCCAGACTGCCGCGCCAATCGGCGTGGCCGGCGGCCATCAACAGCTGATCGTATTTGGTACGCGGGCAGCCTGCCCGAAGCGGATCAATTGCCCGAAGATTGCGCCGCCAGCGCGATCGCCGTACGGCGGTCGGCTTCGGAGGAGATCGCGAAGGCTTCTTCCTGCAGCGCGCGGATCCAGTGCACTTCCGGATCGCGCGCCTTGCCGAGCGCCCTCGTCATGAAAGAGAGGCCGCGCACGGTCTTGCCGGAGTCGAACAGGATCTTTCCGAGCATCGCCTCCGCGCCGACATGGCCCTTGTTGGCCGCGAGATTGAACCAGCGCGCCGCCTGCACCGAATCGGTCGTCCCGCCCTCACCGCTCAAATACATGCGGCCCAGTTCGAACTGAGCATCCGCATCGCCGAACTGGCTCGCCGCCTGCAGGTAGAGCTGGCGCGCCCGCAAGGGATCGGCACTGATCGGTGAGTTGGGAATGCCGCGACGCAGGTAACTCGCAAGCGACATCAGCGAATGCGCGATGAATGTCTCGTCGCGTGTACCTGGCGCCGCGCCTTCGTTGACGAGCCCTTCATAGAGCCGGAACGCCTCGTAGTCGTCTTCCTTCACGCCGTCGCCGGAGGCATACATTGTCGCCAGCTTCCAGCGCGCGCCGGCATGGCCGTGCTCGGCGGCATCGCGATAGGCCTTGAGAGCCTCGTCCTTGCGACCGCTCTTGTAGGCGGAGAAGCCGAACTTGAACATCGCCCACGGCCCCTTCTGGTCGCCGTCGGAGGATTGCGCGTAACTCGGCACGGTCTGCGCGGTGGCAAGACCGAGGGCCAGGCCGCACATTGCCACGAACGAAGCGCCGAAGGCGCGATGAGTGTTGCTTTTCTCAGACCGCATCGTGGTCATGATACTCGTTACTTCCCGGAGACCGGTGTGTCTGCGTGGCTCTTCTGCGCGATGTCGGCCTTGCGGCGACGTGACAGACCGGCCTTCGAAACGACTTCGGCGTCCATATATTCCTGTCCCTTGTTCCCGCCAGATCGCTTGACCCGTCGCGAAACACCGTTGCGATGCGCCCGGTTTATGGCGGCAAATGGGCACAATGCCCGGCAGGCTTTCTAATCGGTTTCTTAGCGCAATAGTGTTGCCAATTCGTCACAAGATCTGCGCATCCGCGCATTCACGCGCCGGACACGGCACTCAAGCCACAAACGAAAACCCCGCCGCAATGCGACGGGGTTCGAAGTGTTGAATTCGGTTGAACTCGGTGGATGATCAGAAATTGATCAGGAGGTTTCCGCCGACCGCATATGACCAGTCGTTCCCGACTGAATAGGCAAATGTGTCGCCCGGTCCACCACCGCCCGGAACAGCTTCCGCAGCGACCGAACCCGCTGTCAGATAGCTGATCGCGCCGCCAACGCTGAGCTTGGTATTGCTGTTTGCGGCAATCGCCAAGCCACCGCCCAGCGTCCAGGTATCCGTGAAAACGTCTTCGGTTGTGGAGACGCCTTTATCCCATGTCAGGCTCATCGACCCGGATACCATATCATTGAACGCATGGCCGACACCTCCGCTCACAGTCCAACCATCCTGCCAGAAATACTCCAGCTCGGTGGGAATAGCCGTACCCAAAACGGTAGCCGAAGTGTCGATTGTGTAGTCAAGCGTCTGTACCACGCTCCAATCCGTCCACTTCACCGACCCGAACGCCAGCCATCCCGGTGCGATACCGGATTGAACCTTCAACTCAAGCGATTGCGGAAGCGTCCCGTATCCCATCGTTGAATACGAAGCGAGATCTGCGCCGTTGAAATCGACAAAATCGAAGCTGCCGGACGGATTGTGTTTAACCGCGGAACGATACAGCAACTGCGCACGAAGTGCGATATCCGGAATTTCGTAGGCCAAACCAATTCGATATCCCAGTTCGTACCGGCCATCGAATGAAAGCGTACCCGAATTTGCGCCGTCAACAGGACCACCCAAGTCAAGCACACCGAACGGATGCGGACCTCCCGGGGCTCCGTCCAAATTGGCGTCACTCAGAAGCCTGACGGTCTGTGAAAATTTGAAATTCTCACCAAACACGCCACCGATTATCCACGCGCGCCCTTTCGCAAGATCAAACTTGAAGCCGCATGTCGCACCGATTTCGGTTGACGTGAATTTCTGCGATTCAGTACCCGTCCCGTCTGCCATACCTGCGGCGATCGCCTGAGGTCCATACGATGCGCCCGCACCATACGCATCGGTCATCGTGCCAGCGCACCGGAAATCATCAGTGAGATCAAACTTCCCGGCGAAGGAAGGAACGGCATACGCATCCGAGTAATCGTCGTCCGTCGGCGAAAAAGCGAGACCTCCATTCAGAAAGGGAGACGTGATCGAATCGTAGCCGCGTTGCGGCATTACGTAGGAAACGCCCATCCGAGTGACCACGCCACCGTCCTGAAAGAGGATATCGGTGTCGGCCGTGCCGCGGCTGAATCCTCCCGCCATCGCGACACTTGTCAGCGCAGTCGCGAAACCAAGACCGATTGTGATTGTTCTTATGCCCCTGGTCATATGTTCCTCCAAACCATGTAGTTACATAGTTGCAGGAGCTCTTGCCCTTTTTTCAAGCACATTCTGGCCAACGTGACGCCACATTCGCGCTCCGCCTCGAATGCGCAGATCTGCGATATTCGCAAAGTCAGGAACTTACGTTTACGTCAACGGGATGCCAGGCACGAAATTCGACGAAAATGCCCGGTTTTTTGCGATTCAAGAGCCTCAAACGGTCAGTTGACTCTGCAAATCGGCTATTGTTGCAAAACCGACACATCGCATTGTTTTTTCCCGCCGAGGTTGCGATCGCGGCGGGAAAATGCCGTCGCAGGTCAGCCGATCTGCTCGATTCGCGCCAGCGCGGCCTTGAGCGAATCACGCTCCGGGATGGCCTCGGCCAGCTTTTCGCGCTCTCCGGCGACCACCTCAGGCTTGGCGTTGGCGACGAATTTTTCGTTCGCCAGCTTGCCTTCGAGCTTCTTGATATCGCCTTCGATCTTGCCAATCGCCTTGGTGAGACGCGCGCGTTCGGCATCGACGTCGATCAGGCCGCCCAGCGGCAGGCAAGCGGTCGCCTCGCCGATGACGATCTGCGCGGAGGCGCGCGGCACCGCGCTTTCCACCACGATGTCCTCGACACGCGCCAGGCGCTTGATCGCCGGTTCGTGGCGCAGCAGCCTTGCGCGGGTCTCCTCTGCAGCATCGACCATAACCAGCGGAGCGGTCGCCGAAGCCGGCACGTTCATTTCGGAACGAACGGACCGGATACCGGTGACGAGGTCGATCAGCCAGTTGATCTCGCCGGCCGCATCATCGTCCTCGAATTCGGAATGCGGCCATTCGGCGTGGCAGATCAGCTCCTGCCGGTCGTCCGCCGTCAGCGCCCACAATTCCTCCGTCATGAATGGCATGAAGGGGTGAAGCAGCTTGTAGACCTCGTCGAGCACATAGCCCGCGCAGGCCTGCGCTTCGGCCTTGGCGTCCTCGTCGTCACCGTTGAAGATCGGCTTGAGCAGTTCCAGGTACCAGTCGCAGAACGTGTTCCAGACGAAACGGTAGGCCGCGCCGGCCGCCTCGTTGAACCGGTACTGGTCGATACCCGCCGAGACGTCCCGCGATGCCCGCGACAGTTCTGTCAGGATCCATCGATTGATCTGCAGCTTCGCGTCTTCCGGGCGGAAATCCGGGGCATGCACGACACCGTTCATCTCGGCAAAGCGCGTCGCGTTCCACAGCTTGGTGCCGAAATTGCGGTAGCCGGCGATACGCGCCGGATCGAGCTTCACATCCCTGCCCTGCGCCGCCATGATCGCCAGCGTGAAACGCAGCGCGTCCGCACCGTATTCCTCGATCAGTTCCAGCGGATCGATGACGTTGCCCTTCGACTTCGACATCTTGGCGCCGAACTTGTCGCGAACCAGCGCATGGACATAGACCGTGTCGAACGGCTCGACGGGTGTGCCCTCGTCATCCTTCATGAAATGAAGGCCCATCATCATCATCCGGGCGACCCAGAAGAAGATGATGTCGAAGCCGGTCACCAGCACATTGGTCGGATACCAGGTCTTCAGCGCTTCTGTCTGTTCCGGCCAGCCGAGCGTCGAAAATGGCCACAGGGCCGAAGAGAACCACGTATCGAGCACGTCCTCGTCGCGGACGAGTTCGACATCCTCGCCATAATGCGCCTTCGCGGCGGCGGCGGCTTCGGTCTCGCTCTTTTCGACGAAGACCGTCCCGTCGGGACCGTACCACGCCGGAATCTGGTGCCCCCACCAGAGCTGGCGCGAGACGCACCACGGCTGGATGTTCTCCATCCAGTTGAAATAGGTATTTTCCCAGCTCTTCGGCACGAACTGCGTGCGGCCTTCGCGCACCGAGGCGATCGCCGGCTTCGCCAGTGTCGCCGCATCGACATACCACTGGTCGGTCAGGTAAGGCTCGATCGGCACGCCGCCCCGGTCGCCATGCGGCACCTGGTGCTTGTGCGGCTCCACTGCGGCGAGCAGCCCGCCTTCTTCCATGAGCCTGACCACCAGATCGCGCGCCGCAAACCGGTCCATGCCGTCGAGCTGGTCCCAGACGCCGCGCTGCGTGTCGGTCGGCGTCAAACCGTCGAGGAAATCCGCATTGCCGGTCAGCGTCACCGCGCCGTCGATCGTCAGAATGTTGATCGCAGGAAGATTCTGCCGTTTACCGACCTCGAAATCGTTGAAGTCATGCGCGGGCGTCATCTTCACCGCGCCCGTGCCAGCCTCCGGGTCCGGATATTCGTCTGCGACGATCGGGATGCGCCGGCCAACGAGCGGCAGCACGACATGCTTGCCGACGAGATCCCTGTAGCGCGGGTCCTCCGGGTGCACGGCGACGCCGGTATCGCCCAGCATGGTCTCCGGACGCGTGGTCGCCACGACAAGGTAGTCGCGCGTTTCGTAGCCGGCGGGCTCGCCGTCGGACGGCTTCCACGCCGTGCGATTGCCTTCCTCGTCAAGATTGTACGGGTGCTCGTAGGTCGCGCCGTCCGCCAGCGGATAGCGGAAGTGCCACAGATTGCCGTCGACTTCCTTCTGCTCCACCTCGAGATCGGAAATCGCCGTGTGCAGCTTCGGGTCCCAGTTGACCAGCCGCTTGTCCTTGTAGATCAGCCCTTCCTTGTAGAGCCTGACAAACACCTCCAGAACGGCCTCTGAAAGCCCGTCATCCATGGTGAAACGTTCGCGCGACCAGTCGCAGGACGCGCCGAGACGTTTCAGCTGGTTGAAGATCATGCCGCCGGATTCATTCTTCCACTGCCAGACGCGCTCGATGAACTTTTCGCGGCCCATCTGCCTGCGGCTCATCTTCTCGCCACTCTCGGCCAGTTGCCGCTCCACGACCATCTGCGTCGCGATGCCGGCATGGTCCATGCCCGGCTGCCAAAGCACGTTGCGGCCATTCATCCGCTGGTAGCGGATCATGATGTCCTGCAGCGTGTTGTTGAGCGCATGGCCCATATGCAGCGAACCGGTGACGTTCGGCGGCGGAATCACGATGCAGAAAGAGTCGGCGCCTTCCTTGGCACCGGCGCCGGCGACAAAGGCGTCGGCATCCTCCCAGATTTTGGCAATTCTCGGTTCGACGCTGGCTGCGTCAAAGGTCTTGTCGAGCATGTGGAAATGTCCGCGAGCGAAGTCGGTGGTTCAGCGCCCGTGTAAATCCGAAGCCCGCGCGCCTGTCAACAAAGCGGGAAGGCGTCAGGCGGTGCGGGGCTCGCCGCGAGCGATGCGTTCGATCTCGGCGCGCACGAGCCTTTCGACCAGCGACGGAAGGTTGTTGTCGAGCCATTCCTGCAGCATCGGCCGCAGCATGTCCTCGGCCATGGCGTCCAGATCCGGAATGTCGCGCCGCTGCGTTATGCCGGACAGGCTGGAAAGCGATTGCGATACGGTTTGAGAAACCGCGTCGGACACCAGCGCTGACGTGCGGCCAACGGCCGAGGGATGCGGCGTTTCGGCTTCGACCGTTCCCCGCAGGAGATTACCGACTTCCCGGAATGCGCCGTCATCGGCCTCGGTGAACCGGGAATCGTACTTGGCCCGCCGCTCGGCCAGGAGATCGCGGTCGATCTCGGAGAATTCAACGGTCAGTTCCGCCTCGGCCTCGGAAATGTCCGGCGTCGCGGCACTTTCCGCCGGCGTCCTGACGGTGTCGTCATCTTGAACGGCCGCCGGGAATGCCGCCGCGTCATCCACAGCTTCGGGCGTAATCGCTTCGTCAGAAGACGCGGGCTTTGATGCTTCGATTTCCTGAGCAAGATAGGCGGTCACCGCTGCGGCGATGTCGTCTTCCGGGCTTCTGACTGGTTCCGGGCTCTTAACCGGGGCCTCGGCCGCCGGCTTCGGCATCGCCAGCTTCGGTGCATCCTGCTTCGGCGCATCCGTCCTTGGTTCTTGCCTCACCTGCGAAAGTGGCGTCCGGGGCTGCTGCGGCGACATCGCCTGCGGTGCGCGCGGACGAACGGCTTCCGCGTCGTTGGCCGGCGCGGGTGGCACGGTGACAGTCGGTTCCGCCGGCTTCCGCGCAACCGCCTCGACCTTCAGTTCCTCGGGCGGTCTGGACTGTGTCTCGCCGGCGTCGATAATCTTCCTGATCGACGCCAGGATCTCGTCCATCGAGGGTTGTTCGCGTAACGCGCTGCTCTGTGACATCAGTCTTACCATCGCCCTGGATTCGCGGGTCCATCCGGCGAATCACTTCCCAAGGTTAGCGGATGATCCGGCCGAAGAAAATTCGGCCGGCCGAGGCAGCCCGGCCAGCCCACAGGAATGAATTGGGTGTTAGGTTAACGGCCGTCCGGCGTACGCAGCCCGTACCACTTGTCCTTGACCGCGTCGAAATGCTCCTTCGGATTGTGGAGCGCGACGCGCAGTCCGAGATTTTCGGCGGTTAGCCGGCCAATGGCCGATTTGAGGGCGTAACTGGAGACAACGACATCGCGTTGCGCTTGGACCAGCGAGATTTGCGCGGTCAGCGCATCGGCCTGGGCGTTGAGCACGTCGAGCGTCGTGCGCTGTCCGACATCACGCTCCTGCACCACGCCGTCGAGCGCAAGCCGGGAGGCCCGAAGCGTTTCGCTATTGGCCGCGACGGCAGCGCGCGACGCCTGCAACTGGGTCCATGCCGAAGTCACCGCGGCACGCACCTGGTCGCGCGCGACATCGGTGTTGATACGGGCCTGGCCGAGCTGTTCCTTGCTCTGGCGAACGGAGGCGCTTGCCGAACCGCCCTGATAGATCGGCACGGTTACTTGTGCGCCGATTGAGGCGGAATTACCGGTATAGGCGCCGCCAGCCGACTGATTAAAGCTGGTGTAGCTGCGCTCTACCGAGGCCGACAGACCCACCTGCGGAAGGAACTTACCTTCGGCGGACTTCACACTATAGAGGCCGGCATCGACCAGATGGTGCCTGACCAGAATGGCCGGGTGCTCACTTAACGCGATCGATTGTGCGGATTCGAGCGAACGCGGCATGCCCTTGCTCAGCGCGGAAGCCGCGGAAAGATCGCTGGGATCAGATCCTGTCAACTGCCGGTAGATCGCGGCACTGGAAGCAGCAGCCGCGCGCGCGGCCTCAAGCTGTGCCTGCGCGGCGCCACGGCTCGCACGAGCCTGTTCCACGTCGGTCCGGGTCCCCTCGCCGACATCGAAGCGCGCCGACGCTGCGCGGACCTGTTCGTCGAGAAACGCGAGGTTGCGCTGACGAAGCGCGGCGATCTGACGGTTCTGCACCACGTCCATATAGGCTTGCGCCGTGTCGAAGAGAACGTTCTGCTCGGTGTTGCGCAAGTTCTCGCGCTCAGCCAACACACCGGCCCGTGCCGCACGCACATTGTTCGCGGTCTGGAAACCATCGAACAGCGACTGGTTGATTTCGATGCCGAAGCTGGCGTTGGTCACGCCCCGGCTGCCGCCGGGTGCATCCCGCCAGGAATTGGTGATGCCGCCCGTGCCCTGAATTCTTGGCCTGTAGCCCGACTTGGCGAGCGCGACATTCTCGTTCTGCACTCGCACGCCGGCACGCGCGGAGTTCAACTGCGAGTTGTTTTCATAGGCTTTGGCGAGTGCCCCGAAAATCGTTTCCGCGCTGACTGCCTGCGGTGCGATGGCGACGGAAACGGTGATAGCCGCTGCAAGTAGGGAATGACGCATCCGAACGATCCTGATTGACTATGGCCAAACCAGTCGCTGGCCCGGTTTAGTTCTATTTACCGCGTTGTATATCGGCAATACCGAACCGGGAACTTATTAACATGTGTTGCCAAGCGGCAACCATCCCCAGTGCCTAGAAGGAGAATTCGGGAACACGCTCGAAACCCGGCAAAGCCTTGACGGCGAGATTAAACGCCTGGCGTCCGGAAACGAACTGCCCGTCCTTGACATAGAGTGTGGCAAAACCGCCCAGTCCGTGTCCTTCAACAGCAACGAGACGCCCGCCGTCCTTCAACTGGTCGAACAGCGATTCGGGAACAGTGTCCACGGCGCCTCCGACGAAGATCACGTCATACGGACCTTCACCAGCGTAGCCCGCTTCAAGCGGCCCGGTCACCACGGCGACATTGTCGAAGCCGTTTTCGAGCAGGATTTCACTTGCGCGGTCGCTCAGATCGCTGTCGCTTTCCAGCGCGATCACCGCATTGCCGATAAGAGAGAAAACGGCCGACGAGTAGCCCGTGCCGCAGCCGATATCGAGAACGAGGTCGCCCGGGCGCACATCGGCGAGTTGCACCAGCTTTGCGAACGGCGAAGGCTCCATCAGGAAACGGCGCGTCTCGGATGCGCCGTTGGTAACCTCGATATCGTCATCGATATAGGCGAAAGCCCTGCGCTGGTCCGGAACGAACGCTTCGCGCGGGACGGAAAGGAGAGCTTCCAGCAGCCGCAGGTCGGTCACGTCCGTCGGACGAACCTGGCTGTCGACCATTGCCTGGCGCAGTTCTTCGAAGTTGAGCCCCATGGTTCGATCCGCTTCCTTTTTCCCGCGCCGCGAAGGCGGCACTGCCAACGGTCAATGGAGGCCTCGCCCGGAATCGAACCGGGGTGCAAGGATTTGCAGTCCTCTGCGTAACCACTCCGCCACGAGGCCATGCCATGGCTGTGCCGTTGATGCGATAGGGATTTTCGGAATGAGGGTCAAGCGTCATTCTGAACAGTTCGCGGCATCAATCAGAATGACCGCTCCTCCCCCATCCCGTGAAGGATAAGAAATGGCCGTCTGCGTTGCCGCTAATCCGACCGGCCGCCTCGAACGGGCTTCTGTCGCGAACGGTCCTTTCGGCGCGACCAGCGCAGAATCAGCTTGCGCCGCCACCGGCGCACGCGCGGAATATCCTGGGCAAGGATGAGCAGCCCGAGCGGCAACATCCAGAATCCGACGACCGGAAGGAAACCCAACGCGCCCCCCACCACGAGTGCCGAACCGAGCGTGATACGCCCGGCTCGCGTTGCCGGCACCGGGAACCGGCGGTTCAGCACCTTGATGGTGTTGCGTGTCGGACGGCCGCTCCCGCCGCTGCTGTCATCTTTCTGCGCCATGATCTCGCCGTGCTGTCACCCGCAGATATACCCGTGCACCGGCCTTTTCCAGCCGCGAGACATGCCCCCGCCGGCCGGGGAGAACCGGCGGTCAAAAAAGTTTGTTTCCTGCCTTGGCAAATCGGAACGACCTTTGATATACGCTCCGATCAGCTTGAGCGCTGTTCCCCGGTAGCTCAGTGGTAGAGCAACCGGCTGTTAACCGGTTGGTCGCTGGTTCGAATCCGGCCCGGGGAGCCACCTATTCAGTCAAGAGCCCGTAATCGAGATGGTTGCGGGCTCTTTTCTTTTTCAAAGCCGGTGTAAGGGCGTAAATTCGCAGCGGCAGCTAAGACCCCTGCCCGATGCGTCCCTTTTGGCGGAACAGCGCCTTGTCCGTCTGCAGGGCCGATATGCCGTCTTCCTTCACCGCCCGCTGGAATTCGTAATAGGCATCGCGGTCTGTCGCGAACTGGCAGTCCCATATGACGGGGCGGCCATTTTCCGCGACCACCTCCATGTTCCAGCGATGGTCGGGACCGGCGATCCGGTAGATCTTCACGTCAAGACGCACGCCGTCGCGCTTCAGATAGCCCGACATCCTCGACTGTTCGATCTTCGGTATTTGCGTGCTCATCGTCGCCCCATACGATGTCACTTTGAAAACGGTTCCCTATTAACGGCCAGACAACGCAAGATTGCAAGCCTTCGTCGTCACTCGCGCAAAGGAAAACACCTGCTTTCGGCCGATCGTGCGACAGCCGGTTCCTTCAACTTTTCTTAACCATGCCGAACCATCCTGAGCGGGTTCGAAACGAGCCGGACGCCCGCGGCGACGCGGACGATCAAGACGGCGCCAGTCAAGGGTTGCAAGGAACATGGAAATGGACAGCGGGCTTTCCTCACTCGATCGCGATCTCGCCTGCGAAGCGAGCCTGGAGCCCTTCTTCCGCAACCTTCTCCCCAATGCGCGTAGAGACGGCTGGAGTTCCGATGAAATCGCAAACGCTCTGCTGAGCCTGACCCAGAATCTCGTCGCCGACTCGCGGGCCGACGCATTCATCGAGCTGATCCCGCCTGCCGGAACAACCCGGCACTGATAGCCTGATTTCCTGCTAGTTACGCGGGCCGCCCTGACGCGGCTCTCCGCCGATCCACGCATCGGCGCGCGCCGTCTGCACACGCTGCTGTGCGAGGCTCAGCATCGCATTGGCGATCTCGTCATCCGACCAGCCTTCCGCGCGCGCCGAGGCGACAAGACCTTCATAGCCGGCCTCGAGAAATGCTTCGCAGGCAAGGTCGCGATCCATCGCCGATCGCTGTTTTCCGGTCATCGCGAAATCTCCTCCCAAATCGGCAGCAAATGCGCCTGGCATCGAGTGTGCCCTGATAAAAACTGCATGCGCTCATTCGTAGATGATCCGATTGCGCGCGCAGTGCGTAACGACACACTGACCAATTGATATTTCTATTTGTTTATGAACACGTCCAGTCCAGACCTCCCGACCGCGCCCGTCATCGTATGGTTTCGCAATGACCTCAGGTTGAACGACAACCTTGCCCTGACGGCGGCCGCCAACTCGGGACAACCGGTCATTCCAGTTTATGTACTGGAAGAAGCGGACGACACGCTTCCGCTCGGCGGCGCGCAGCGATGGTGGCTGCACCACTCTCTCGCTTCTCTTTCCGACAAGCTGAAGACGCTCGACTTACCCCTCATAATGCGTCGCGGCGCGGCATCGGACATCCTGCTGGACTTGATTGAAGAAACCGGCGCCGGCTCCGTCCTGTGGAACCGCCGCTACGCTCCGGCGCAGATCGAACGCGACAGCGCGATAAAGGAAGAACTGCGCGCGCGAGACCTGACCGTCGAGAGCTTCGACGGTCAGCTTTTACACGAACCCACGCGCCTGAAGACGGGTTCGGGTGGCGCCTACCGCGTCTATACGCCGTTCTGGAAGGCCCTATCCCAGTCGATCGACCCCCGGGCACCGGCTCCCGCGCCGAAAGAGATCAAGGCCTGCGACCGGTCGATCGCCTCCGACGATCTTTCCGACTGGGACCTCCTGCCAGGCAAGCCGAACTGGGCAAAAGCATTCGGCGAAGAATGGACACCGGGCGAAGACGGCGCGCATGACCGTCTCGACCGATTCCTGTCAGAGGCGCTCGCCGACTATGGCGAGGGACGCGACTTTCCGGCCAAGAAACTGACATCGCGGTTGTCGCCCCACCTCGCTTTCGGTGAGATTTCACCCTTCCAGATCTGGCACGCGATGGAGCCTCATTGCGACGAGGTGCCTTCGCGCGATTTCACCACCTTCAGAAAAGAACTCGTCTGGCGGGAATTCTGCTGGCACCTGCTGGTCGCGTTTCCCGATCTCGGGACGAAAAATTTCAATGACGACTTCGACGCCTTCCCCTGGCGCGATTCGGGCGAAGATCTGACACGTTGGCAGCAAGGCATGACCGGCTACCCAATCGTCGATGCGGGCATGCGCCAGCTTTGGCAGACCGGCTGGATGCACAATCGCGTGCGCATGATCGTCGGTTCGTTCCTCGTCAAGCATCTGCTCATTCACTGGCGGCACGGAGAAGCATGGTTCCGCGATACGCTGGTCGATGCCGACCCCGCTTCCAACACGGCCAATTGGCAATGGATCGCCGGTTCGGGAGCGGACGCGGCGCCCTATTTCCGCATCTTCAACCCGATCCTTCAGGGCGAAAAGTTCGATGCCGACGGCAGCTATGTGCGTCAGTTCGTGCCGGAACTCGCCGATATGCCCGACAGCCACATACACAAGCCGTGGGAAGCGTCGAAATCCGCCCTTGATCGAGCCGGGGTGAAACTCGGAGACACTTATCCCCGTCCCATGGTTGAACACCAGGGTGCGCGCGACCGCGCCATGGCCGCCTACAAGGAAATGAAAGGAAAAGCCGCGTGACCGTGAATGTCGTCCCGCCTGCCATAAACCCAAGGGCGCACGTCGCCAAAAGAATAGCCGTTATCGGCAGCGGCGTATCGGGCGTATCTGCCGCGTGGGCGCTGTCGAAGCGCCATGACGTCACGCTGTACGAGGCAGAGCACCGCCCGGGCGGCCACACCTGCACGGTGGATATCGATCACAACGGCAAGCCGATGTCGGTCGATGTCGGCTTCATCGTGTTCAACGAACGCAACTATCCGAACCTGACCGCCCTCTTCCGGCATCTCGACGTGAAAAGCGAACAGTCGAACATGAGCTTCGCGCTCTCGCTTGACGGCGGCTGGCGTGAATGGTGCGGACAGAACCTGCTCACGCTGTTCGCACAGAAGCGCAATCTGCTGTCGCCATCCTTCTGGTGGATGCTCAAGGAAATCCTGCGGTTCAACCGCCAATGCCTCGCGGATCGCCAGTCCGGCCTTCTGGACCGGGTCACGATCGGCGACTACCTCATCCGGAAAGGGTTTTCAGCGCGTTTCCGCGACGATTACCTGATCCCGATGGCCGCAGCGATCTGGTCGACGCCGCGCGTGCGAATGCTCGACTTCCCCGCCCGCTCCTTCGTGAACTTCTTCGAGAATCACCGCCTGTTGGAGGTCGTGCCGCCGGTCTGGCAGACGGTGTCTGGCGGATCGCGCAATTATCTCGACCGAATCCTTGCAGAGTTCGACGGCCGCCTCCTGACCGACACGCCGGTTCGCGCCGTAACCCGAGTGCCGGGCGGTGTGGCCGTAACCGACGCAAAAGGCCGCACCGAACTCTATGACGACGTCGTACTCGCAGCGCATACGGACCAGAGCCTGGCGATGCGCGGAGACGACGTGGACAGCGACGAACGGTCGGTTCTGGAAGCCATTCCCTATAAGCCGAATCGGGTCGTCCTGCACAGCGACGAGAGCTTCATGCCGAAACGAAAAGCCGCTTGGGCGGCCTGGAACTACCTGCGGGAAACCGCCGGATCGGAGGAAGGGGGCATCTGTGTCACCTATTGGATGAACCGGCTGCAAAACCTCGATCCGCATCATCCTTTGTTCGTCACCCTCAACCCCATGCGCGAACCGGCAAAAGGATCGGTTTTCGGCGAATGGACGTTCGACCATCCCCAATACGATGCCGCAGCCTTCGACGCGCAGTCTCGTCTTGGCCGCATCCAGGGGCGTCACGGTATCTGGTATGCAGGAGCCTGGACAGGATACGGCTTTCACGAGGACGGCCTGCGATCGGGACTGGACGTCGCCACGGATCTGGGGGGCTATGTTCCGTGGCGAGCGCCCGTCGCCGAGCCGATCGGCGACGAAGAGTTTCCGCCGATCCTGCAAGCGGCGGAATGATAATGTTCAGGGCGACCGGCGGCTGGACCACCGGTCGCTCCGGGGAGGAAAATCCTACCAGTATTTGCTCAGGAACTTGCAGAAGGCGACGAGTTCCGGGTCATAGCCGCGGCCGTTGGCGCCGAGCGCCTGACGGCAGGTCCTGATGACGCGTGCCTGGCCTCCGCCGGACATGGAATTGAATGCGCGAACGGTCTGAACGACGCCAGAACCGCCACCGCCTCCAGCACCGCCGCTGCCAGCACCACCGCCGCCGATACCGAGGTCAATGCCCAAGTCGACACCGCCACCGCCGCCGAGCGACAGATCGACACCCGCGCCGCCGCCACCGCTTCCGCCAAGCGATACGCTTGCGGTCGTTCCGCTGCCACCGCCAAGCGAGACATTCGCGTCGGTGCTGGTTCCGCCAAGAGAGACGCTGGCGGTTGTATCGCTGCCACTGGTACCGACCGAGACGCCCGCGCCGCCGCCGCTTCCGCCACCGACGCTGACGCTCGCGCCCACACCCCCGCTGTCGTTTCCGCCGACAGAAGCGCCGACGCTCGTGCCGCCGAGCGATACGCCGAGATCGATTGCGGAAGCCGGCACGGCCGCGAGGCACAGCACGGCCGCGGCGGGAAGCGAAATGAACTTGCGCAGGATAGTATTATGCATTCTCTTACTCCGAAGTTGGACGAACAGGGAACTGGCACTCATTTTGCGAAGTATCCGCAATGTAAAAAGGCTCGCTCACCCCTATTAAGCGTTCGTCATCAACCTTCGTTGGATTCTAATAAAATTGGATATATTAAAATTGTTCGAGAAAAGGCGCATCTCAAATGATTGTTTTTCGCGTATTTTTTCGCGTGCGACTGGTAATTTTCGTAGCGCAGAAAAATTTCTTGAGAAGCAAGGCCTTACGACCTTCCCTTGCGTCGGAATCAGCGATTGCGTGATCCATGCGGCCGCGAGCGGCGTATCCGATTCGAAAGGCAGATCATGATGCCCAAAACGAGACAGCAGCCGGGCCAGGCCCCGTTCGGCCCCGTCGATGAGGCCGCGCGGCTATACGATGGAAAGGTGATGCATGCGCGGCTGAAGCCGTTCGGGCATCGCTTCGTATATCGCGTCTTCACGCTGCTGGTCGATCTCGACCGGCTGGACGAGGCCGACCGCCTGTCGCCCTTCTTCTCGGTCAACCGCGCGAATCTCGTCTCCTTTCACGAGAGGGACCATCTCCCTTCATCGACCAACAAGGGAGATCTGCGGGCACGGGCGGATGAACTCGTCGAAAACGCCGGCCTGCCGCGACCGGCGCGCATTCAGCTCCTCGCCTATCCACGCATCCTCGGCTTCGTCTTCAATCCGCTGGCGGTTTATTACTGCCATGGTGCCGATGGCGGCCCGTCGGCCATGATCTACGAGGTCCGCAACACCTTCGGCGAGCGACACAGCTATGTCTGCCCGGTCGAAGACGGCCAGCTGTCAGCGGCCGGACTGCGCCAAGAGCGCACCAAGATTTTCTATGTCTCGCCCTTTATCGATCTCGGCGCACGCTATCACTTCCGCATGCTCCCGCCGGCCGACACGGTGCGCATGCGAATCCTGGAGACCGAATCCGGCGAACCGCTCCTGTCCGCGAGCTTCTCCGGCGACGCGAGGCCGTTGACCTCCGCCTCGATCCTGTCGCTGTCGTTCCGGCACCCTTTCATGACGGCGAAGGTCGTTGCCGGAATTCACTGGGAGGCCCTCAAGCTTTGGCTCAAGGGCGCGAAATTCCACAAACGCCCCACCCCGCCCGAACCAGTGAGTTACCGCGATGCACGAAACGGTCTGGAACCCGCCGAATAATACCGCTAACTTGCCGGTATGGACGCGAACTACGATATGACGGGTGGCACGGGCTCGTCCGGTGGGATGTCGGACATCTCGAATCGGGAAGCGATTCACCTGACGCCGCAAAACCTCCGGCGCACCCTCCAGGGCATCCCGCTGAAGGCGAAGCTCACCCTTCGCGCGGCGACACAATTGCCGTATGGCTCGCTGACGATCCACCTGCCTGACAAGCGTGTGATCAAGGTCGGCGGCAACAATCCCGGCCCGGACGCCGTACTGGTGTTGCACAATTGGAACTTGCCGCGACGCGCGATTTCCGAGGCAACCATCGGCGTCGGCGAAAGCTATATGGACGGCGACTGGGACAGCCCCGACGTCACGGCCTTCCTCGAACTGTTCGTTGTGAACGAGACGCTCGGATACCAGATCGTCAAGGCCAACCACCTGTTCCGGGCCTTCAACGCGTTCCGCCACTGGCTGAACCGCAACACACGGCTCCGCGCAAAGCGCAACATCTCGGCTCATTACGATCTCGGGAATTCATTCTACAAACGCTGGCTCGACCCGAGCATGACCTATTCTTCGGCATTGTTCGCCGACGGCGCCAACGACCTCGAATCCGCTCAGGCCGCGAAATATCGCGCGCTCGCAAGTGCCGCCGGCATCGGTCCTGACGACCACGTGCTCGAGATCGGATGCGGCTGGGGCGGTTTTGCGGAATTCGCCGCCCGCGAGATCGGCTGTCGTGTCACGGGCCTGACGATCAGCCGCGAACAGCTCGAATTTGCCCGCGAGCGGATCAGCCGTGCCGGCCTGGACGACCGTGTGACGCTGAAGTTCCAGGATTACCGCGACGAACAGTCGGTCTATGACCGCGTGGTCTCGATCGAGATGTTCGAGGCGGTCGGGGAGCAATACTGGCCCGTCTATTTCTCAAAACTGCGCGACGTTCTCAAACCCGGAGGCCGCGCCGGACTGCAGATCATCACGATCAACGAACGTGCCTATCCGGAATACAGGGCCAATCCCGACTTCATTCAACGCTACATTTTCCCCGGCGGCATGCTGCCGACACCGCCCATCCTCGATGAGCTCGCTGAACGGCACGACCTTTCCAAGGTCGGGGACCGCATGTTCGCTAAGGACTACGCGCGAACACTGGCCATCTGGCGCGAACGGTTCCGCGAGGCATGGGACGACATTCGCCCGATGGGCTTTGACGACCGCTTCAAGCGCATGTGGGAATTCTACCTCCACTACTGCGAGGCGGGATTCCAGGAAGAATTCATCGATGTGCGTCAACTCGTCTACGAGCGCGCCTGACCTTCACCCCTGGGAGTAGTGGATGGCGTCGTGTCGCGAAAATCCAGTTCGCGCGTCCCCCAACCGGTCGCCCGCCGCATGATGGCGAAGTAGAGCGGGTGCGGCAGCATCCGCAGGAGCTTGAGCACATAGGTGAAGCGACGCGGAAAGGTTATCTCGAAACCGCCCTCGGCGATCCCTTCGACCAAGGCCTGAGCCGCTTTGTCCACGGGCATCAGGGCCGGCATCTCGAAATCGTTTTCGCGCGTCGCGGGCGTATCGACGAAACCCGGATTCGCCACCTGGATGCGGATATTCATCTTCTCGAAGTCGAAGGAGAGCGATTCCGCCATGTTGATCAACGCCGCCTTGGTCGCGCCATAGGCCGATGCGGACGGCAAGCCGGAATAACCGCTCACGGAACCGACCAGAACCACCTGCCCGCACCCGGCCGCCTTCATCGTCTCCACAACCGGCACAAGGCCATTGAGGACACCAAGCAGATTGACGCCGATCATCGTGTCGAAGTCGTCGAGCGAAAGCGCCTCGCCCGGCGTCGGGATATAGACGCCCGCATTGAACACCGCCAGCCGGATCGGCCCGGCTGATTCGCCGATCGTCTTGACCATCGACGCCATCGCAGCCCGGTCGGTCACGTCGCCGGGAAAGGCACGGATAGTGCCTCGCATTCCCTCGCTCTCGCGTGCCAGGTCATCCAGATCGTCCGCATTGCGCGCCGTTGCCACCACGACATGGCCGAGGGCCGCCAACCGAAGCGCGAGTTCGCGTCCGATCCCGGTGCTGGCCCCGGTGATCCAGGCAACGCCGTCACCGGCGGTCGTGCGAAAAAGTGCCATGGTCCCTTCTCTCGAGAAGTGCTTCTGCGAGTACTACGTTTGGAAACCCGGATCGGTTTCGGCGACTGGGAATTATTATGTCGCGCCGAGAATATCCGCGATGCGCTGGTGCAACGGCCCGGTCATCCGCAAGGGCGCGTCGGTGACGGCGAAAGCGATGCACGCGCGGTCGTTTTCGGCCATCGGCCTGTGATCGACGCCGTCGTCGGCGATGGAGATGTCGCCGCGACCGAACCGTCCCTTCGTGTCGCTGAATGCGCCGTCGAGTACCAGCGTCAGCTCCATTCCGTCATGAGTGTGCGCCGGCATCTTGCGGCCCGGCTTGATCCACATCATCGAGACATGGCATCCATCGACGTCGCCGATATCATATTCGCGATATCCGGGCATCTTCGTCTTCCAGGGTATCGTGTCGGCCGTGTAGCCGACAAAATCCCGGAGAACGCGCGGCATCACCGCGCAAGGCTGTTTTTCAACCTCATCCTGCCCCGCCCCGACGCTGGACGATGCCAGGACGGCATCGAGCATCGCCTTGTGTGCCGTCAGCGGCAGCGGCTCTTCGGCTTCCAGAAGGTCCCCTGCGCTCGCTTCGAGCGCACGCACCAGCATCCGGCTGTCAGGGGAGAGTTCAAGATGCGCAGCCACCAGGACCGCGACCGGTTTCGGCAGCGTTCCGGCGACGAAGCGCGCCAGCAAGACATCCATGCTTTCAATCTTGTTTTCGATCATCCCGGTTTTCTGCGGTTCGGAAGTCACCTGTGTGTCTGAATGCCATTGTTACGCAACATGCCGCAATCCGGATCACCCCGGATTATGCCACGCGGAAGGTTTTTTCTGGAAACGCATTTCGGCAGCACGTCCCGCTCGGCACGACTTGTGTCTTGAAGCTCCGATTTCGAGAACATACTGTCCCGAAAACGAAAAAAGGGACCAGCCATGTACAACTCGGTGCTCGACGCCATCGGCAACACGCCGCTCATCAAGCTTCAGCGTGCATCGAACGAAACCGGATGCACAATTCTTGGCAAGGCCGAGTTTCTCAATCCCGGCCAGTCGGTCAAGGATCGGGCGGCGCTGTTCATCATTCGCGACGCCGAGGAAAAAGGTCTCCTGAAGCCCGGCGGCGTCATCGTGGAAGGCACCGCCGGCAACACCGGCATCGGTCTTTCGATGGTAGCCCGCGCGCTTGGCTACCGTTCGGTCATCGTCATCCCGGAAACCCAGTCGCAGGAAAAGAAGGACGCGCTGCGCCTATTCGGCGCCGAACTCGTGGAAGTGCCGGCCGCGCCGTATCGCAATCCCAACAACTATGTCCGCGTCTCCGGCAGATTGGCCGAACAGATGGCAAAAAGCGAACCGAACGGCGCCATCTGGGCGAACCAGTTCGACAATGTCGTCAACCGGCAGGCGCACGTGGCGACCACGGCGCCCGAGATCTGGCGCGATACCGGCGGCATGGTCGACGGATTCATCTGCGCCGTCGGGTCCGGCGGCACGCTCGCCGGTGTCGCCGAAGGCCTTCGCGAAAAACGCCCGGAGATCAAGATCGGCCTCGCCGACCCGATGGGCGCGGCGCTTTACTCCTATTACACGACCGGCGAGTTCAAGTCGGAGGGTTCATCGATCACCGAAGGCATCGGCCAGGGCCGTGTCACCGCGAACCTAGAAGGCTTCACGCCCGATCTTTGCTACCGCATCCCCGACGAGGAAGCGCTGAACGTCGTTTTCACGCTCGCCGAAGAAGAAGGCCTCGTGATGGGCGGCTCCACCGGCATCAATATCGCCGGCGCGATCCGCATGGCGAAGGAGATGGGCCCCGGCCACACCATCGTGACCATTCTGTGCGACTATGGCAGCCGCTATCAGTCCAAGCTCTTCAACCCGGAATTCCTGCGCGGCAAGGACTTGCCTGTGCCCGCATGGATGGAGCAGAAGTCGGAGATCGAGATACCGTTCGAGGACGTGGACTGATGCCCCATACTGTCAAGGCGCTCTTTCGCGACGACGCCTATCTTTCGGTCGCGGAAGGCAAGGTTATCGCCATCAACGACCGCGGCGGGATCATTCTCGACCAGACCTGTTTCTACGCCACCTCCGGCGGCCAGCCGGGAGACACCGGATTTCTGGAACGCGCCGACGGCTCGCGTATTGAAATTGCCGCGACCGTCTGCGGCGAGACGAAGGACGAGATCATTCATGTGCCCGCCCCGGATCAGCCGGTTCCCGAAATCGGCGAGGCATTGACCCTGCATATAGACTGGGATCGCCGTTACAAGCTGATGCGCATGCACACAGCCTGCCACCTGCTCACGGTCGTTTGCCCCTACCCGATCACCGGCGCGTCCGTCGGCGAGGAGGAAAGCCGCGTCGATTTCGATATCCCGGAACTCGATGGCGACAAGGCGTCTGTCAGCGCGGGCCTCATGCAATTGGTCGAGGGAAACCACCCGATCTATACCGAAACGATCAGCGACGCGGATCTTGCGGCCAATCCCGGACTGGTGAAATCCAAGAATGTCCGTCCGCCAACGGGATCAGGCTCGATCCGCCTCGTCTGCATCGGCAAGGACGCCTCCGTAGACAGCCAGCCCTGCGGCGGCACCCATGTCACCGAAACCGGGGAAGTCGGCGAAATCCACATCGGCAAGATCGAGAAGAAGGGCCGCGAAAATCGGCGTTTCCGCATCCGTTTCGGGCCGGCTCCGGCTCAGTGATCAGGCATAAGACCGGTCTTCATGGCATACGAAGATGCACGAAGGTGACATCGTTTCCGCCGGGTTTCGCCACCAGGAACAGGTTGGCGTAGTCGTCTTCGGCTAACTCAATCGTCTCGGAAACGCCCATGTTCCCGAGAATGCCGGGGATAGTCTCCGTGTGCGCCACGACGAGAACTGACTGTTCGGAATAGTCGAAAGTCATCAGATCCATCAGGGCGGCCAGATCGGTAACCGGAACCTCGTCGCGGTCGGCATCAAGCGACCGCGCAATGATCTCTCCGGTTTCCCGGGAACGCCTGGCATCAGTGTTGATCACGACGTCGATTCCCGCCTTGATCAGAAGTTCGGCCCAGTTCGACGCCCGTTCCCGCCCCGCATCGGTCAGTGCCGGGTCGGGTTTCCCGGTTTCCTTGTCCGCATGCCGGATGACAAAGACCTTTTCCTGGGCACTGGCAGGCATCGTGGACAGCAATGCCGCCAGGATGCCGATAGCGAGCATTCGACCGTTCATTCCGGGCCCTCCGATCCTCGCCTCGTATGGTAGCCGCCTCCCCACGCAATTTCCATCCGGCCCCCTATTCGCAAGCGCAGGCTCCTGCACGGCGGAGGATGCAATGACCGCCAATGATGGTCCTGCCGCCGTTCCCGCTTGTCTCGACACGTCGTGCGGTCATTGACCCTAGCGACGACTCGCCGTCGTCCTGTATAGCTGAGCCCGCAAAATGCCCTCGAAAGTGAGAGAACCGACCGTGAGCGAGAAAAGTCCCTTCGTCGTTTCGCCCCAGTGGCTCGTCAAGCACCTCAAGGATCCCGGTCTGTCGATTGTCGACGGTTCCTGGTACCTGCCCGCGCAAAACCGCGACGCGCGCGCCGAATATGACGCAGCGCATATTCCAGGCGCGGTCTTCTTCGACCAGGACGCGGTGATCGATCCTGACAGCGACCTGCCGCACACCATCCCCTCGCCATCCGTTTTCGAACGCCACGCCAGCGCCATGGGCATTTCGCGCGACGACACCATTGTCGTCTATGACGGGCTCGGCATGTTCACCGCGCCGCGCGTCTGGTGGCTGTTCCGCATTATGGGCGCGGAGAAGGTCTTCCTGCTCGACGGCGGATTCGACAACTGGAAAAAGGACGGCCACATCGTCACCTCGACACCGACCAAGATCGCGTCAAACGCATTTCTGCCGAAATTCGACGCGTCGAAAATCGCGTCGCTTGAAGACCTCCGGCAAATCGTGTCGGAACGGTCGTCGCAGATCGCGGATGCACGTCCCGCCGGCCGCTTCACCGGGGAGGAGCCGGAGCCGCGTGCGGGCATGCGCTCCGGCCATATGCCCGGCGCGCGCAGCGTCCCGGCGCTGTCGCTCTCGGAAAACGGCTACCTGAAAGATATTGACGGCCTCCGCCAGACCTTCACCGATAGCGGCATCGATCCATCGCGACCGGTCGTCACCACCTGCGGATCGGGCGTCACGGCAGCCGTGATCTCGCTCGCCCTGGAATCGCTCGGAAGCGACGATCACAGACTTTATGACGGCTCATGGTCGGAATGGGGGTCAAAAGAAGACACCCCGGTCGAGACCGGACCGGCAAAGGGTTGAATCGGATTATGAGCGCCGAACCCCAAACGCTTGATACCACGATCACTTTTCTGGAAATGACCGTGCCGCCGGTGAAGCGTTATCCGCTTCCGCTCGGCGTCAATGCGGCCATTCTTCATGCCGAAAAGCCGCAACTCGCCTTCTACCGTTTCCTTCAGTTCCAGGTCGGATACCCCTGGAAATGGGAATACAGGCTGCGCATGGATGACGAGACGCTGGCATCGGTCATCCACGCCGACACGACGGAAATCTATGTCCTGTATCTCGATGGCGCGCCCGCCGGCTTCTACGAGATCAACCGCGCCGACCCGGCTTCGATCGATCTCGCCTATTTCGGCATGATGCCGCATGCAGCGGGTCGCGGCCTTGGACGCTGGCTCCTGTCTCGCGCCATCGAGGCGTGCTGGGCCAGCGAGCCGGAGCGGATCACCGTCAACACCTGCACGCTTGATCATCCGGCAGCCCTGCCCCTCTACCAGAAGCTCGGCTTTCAGCCAGTGAGGCGCGAGGACAGCACACTGCGGCCGCTGTCGAAGACGGACCTGCACCGCCTGGCCGAAAAAGGCATCGTGCAAGGCTGAACGGACCGTTCAGAAGCGGTTCAGGCACCGATCGCTACACCGGAGGCACATCAACCTGCACCAGGGAGTGTGCCATGAACCGCCGTAACTTCATCAAATCGCTCGCCGCCGCCGGCGCGGCAGCTCTCGTCCCAACCGTCCCCGCTTTTGCGGCGGAAGCCTCGTCGCCCGCCGCCGCCACGATCGAGCGCATGCTGGATCGCCAGCCGCGCCACAAGATCAAACGCTCGGCGCGCGTTACCATCGACCAGATCAAGCGCAATCCGCGTCTGCGCAACATGGCGCCGTCGATTGACATCCAGTCGATCAACTTCGCCTTCGGTTCGTCGCATATCCCCCCTGCGGAACGCTGGAAGGTCGAACAGATCGCCATCGCGATGCGTCGCATCATCCGCCGCAACCCGCATGAGGTTTTCATGATCGAGGGCCACACGGATGCGGTCGGCTCGCGTTCCAGCAACTATGCATTGTCCCAGGCGCGCGCTTATGAAGTCGCCCGACTGCTCAACCGCCGTTTCGGCATCGCGCGCCGGGCGCTGGAACCCGCGGGCTACGGCGAGGACTATCTGCTAGTGCCCACGCCCAACGCGGAATGGCGCAATCGCCGCGTCACCCTGCGCCGCGTCACCGACTTCGTGACCCGCTGATCGCGCCGCAACGATCCCGCATAAATCGGGTGGCGGACAACCGCCGCCCGATATTCCATCCGCCCATCGACACAAATGATGGAGCCCAGGATGGACCGCCTCACCTTTTTCGCAATCGACACGGAAGCCACGCGCGCCATTCAGCGCGGCGGGCCGGACGCCTACGGTCAGCTACCGGTCAGAGCCATTTCCGATGGTGACGGCATGCCCTGCCGGCATTGCATGAAAAACATCGAAGCCGGCGAGAACTACCTCATTCTCGCCTGGCGCCCCTTCGCGAGCCATCAGCCTTTCGCTGAAACGGGGCCGATCTTCCTCCATGCCCGCGAATGCGAGGCCATGGAACCCGGACAGCAAGTCCCCGAGATCCTGCACCAATCGCCGCGCTATCTGCTCCGCGGCTATGGCAGCGACGACCGGATCGTCTACGGTTCGGGACAGATCGTGCCACAGCCTGAAATCGAGGCCTATGCACACGAGCTCTTCCAGAATCCAGCGATAGCCTATGTCCATGTCCGCTCGGCGACGAACAATTGCTATCAGGCGCGTATAGAGCGTGGGTGAGATTGCGGAAATGATGTCAGGCAATGGGTTGCCTGAAAAGAATACGGCCGGTCGTTACCTTTAACGACCGGCCGTATAGCGCTTCCGGTTTGTCAGGCGACCTTCAGCGCTTCCTGCGGGGGCGCCATCTCGTAGCCCAGAGCGTCGGCGACCGCCTTGTTTGTGATACGGCCGCGATGCACGTTCAGGCCATTGCGCAGATGCGGTTCGTCGATCAGCGCCTTCAGCCCCTTGTTCGCCAACATGAGACCGTATTGGAGCGTCGCATTGTTGAGCGCCTTCGCCGAGGTCACCGGCACAGCGCCAGGCATGTTGGCGACGCAATAGTGAATAACCCCGTCGATCTCGTAGGTCGGATCGGAATGCGTGGTCGCCCTGGAGGTCTCGAAGCAGCCGCCCTGGTCGATCGCGACGTCGCAGAGCACAGCACCCTGCTTCATGCCGCCGAGCATTTCGCGGCTGACCAGTTTCGGCGCCGCCGCACCGGGGATCAGCACGGCACCGATCACCGCGTCGGCGGAGAAGACTTCTTCCTCCATCGCTTCGACCGTCGAGTAACGGGTGTGGACGCGGCCGTTGAAGATGTTGTCGAGTTCGCGCAGCCGCGGGATGGAACGGTCGATGATCGTGACATCCGCGCCGAGGCCGACTGCCATCTTGGCCGAGTTCAGCCCGACGACCCCACCACCGATCACGACGACCTTGGCCGGCAGCACGCCCGGCACGCCGCCAAGCAGGATACCGTGACCGCCATGCGCCTTCTGGAGCGCGGTGGCCGACGCCTGGATCGCCAACCGGCCCGCCACTTCCGACATCGGCGCAAGCAGCGGCAGGCCGCCGCGCTCGTCTGTGACGGTCTCGTAGGCGATCGCGGTGCAGCCGCTCGCAAGGAGACCCCTGGTCTGCTCGGGATCGGGTGCGAGATGGAGATATGTATAGAGAATCTGGTCTTCGCGGAGCATCGCCCATTCCGAGGGCTGCGGTTCCTTGACCTTCACGATCATGTCGGACTGGTCGAAGACTTCCTTGGCGGTCTTTACGACCTTGGCTCCGGCGGCAACATAGGACGCATCATCTGCGTCGATACCAAGGCCCGCACCGCTTTCGACGATAACGTCGTGGCCGTTGGCGACGTATTCGCGCGCCGACCCCGGAGTGAGGCCGACGCGGTACTCATGGTTTTTGATTTCTTTCGGGCATCCCACGCGCATTGCAATCTCCCTGATGGTTCGAGAATTCCTCAGGGAAAAGAATTACCGAAAAGGTCTCGAATGTCCTTGCAATCTGCAGGTGTTCCAGGCCTGATTTTCGTGTATTCTTGCGCACACGACCCAAAAAACGATGAAACATTGCACACATGGAACACGATTCGATTGATCTCGCGATCCTGTCGGCCCTGCAGGCCGATGGGCGCATGTCCAACGCCGCGCTTGCCGAGAGGGTCGGCCTGTCGCCTTCCGCATGCTCGCGCCGGCTCGACAATCTGGAAAAATCCGGAACGATCCGCGGCTATCATGCCCGCGTTTCCAACCGCGCGCTCGGCTACAGCCTGACCGTGATCGTGCATATATCGCTGTCCGGTCAGTTCCAGAAGACGCTGCGCGAGTTCGAGGAGGCGATCAAGCGCTGCCCGAACGTCCTCGTGTGCTACCTGATGAGCGGCGAATACGACTATGTCCTGCGCGTCGCGGCAAAGGATCTCGCCGACTACGAGCGCATCCACCGCGACTGGCTGTCCGCCCTGCCGCATGTGGTCAAGATCAATTCGTCATTCGCCCTGAGGGAGATCATCGACCGGCCGAATGTCGGCATCGACCCGGCCATTGTTTAGATCAACTTCCCGCATCTCCACACCGAGCGCTTCCAGCGTATCCCAATAAGCCGGAAAGGTCTTGGCCACACAGCCAGGATCGAGAATGGTTATGCCGCTCGTTTTCAGCCCGGCCAGTGCGAAGCTCATGGCGATCCGGTGATCGGCATGGCTGTCGATCCGCGCGTCAACGGTCATCCCGGTGAGCTTCGGATTGCCGTAGACGATCAGATCGTCTTCCTCTTCCGACGCCAGCCCCGGTCGGATCCGGTTGAGCCCCTGGCGAAGCGCCGCGATCCGGTCGCATTCCTTGACCCGGAGATTTGCAATGCCGGTGAACCGGACGGGACCATCGTTGAAAGCCGCCAGCACGGCCAGCGTCGGCACGGCGTCCTGCATCTGCGATCCTTCGATCACGGCAGGCATTTTGGGAAACCGGGCAATGATCTCGCGCGCATGGGCGTCGGGCTGGGTGAAATCTCCGGCGGCGACACCGAGATCGATCTCGCCATCGGTGAGAACTTCGATCGCCCATAAATAGGTGGCCGCGGAGGCGTCCGGCTCGATGCGGTAGTCGATCGGCCGGTAGGCGCCCGGTTCGACCTGCCACTCGGCGGCGCCGCGCTGCGTGACCGAAGCGCCGAACGCCCGCATCGTCGCGAGCGTCAGGTCGACATAGCCCCGCGCGCCGATCTGCGGCCCGGTCAGCGCGATCTCGACAGGACCTTCCGCCAACGGAGCGACCATCAGCACCGCCGACACGTATTGGCTCGAAAGCCCGCCATCGATTTCAACGCGTCCACCGGCAAAACCGCCATGGCCACGCACCGTTACCGGCGGGTATCCCCCGATGGATTCCGCATCGATGCCCATGGACCGCAGCGCCACGACGAGCGGGCCGATCGGACGCTTGCGCATATGCTTGTCGCCATCGACGACAACGGTTCCCTCGACGGCGGCCGCCGCGGCCGTCAGGAACCGCGTGGCCGTCCCGGCATTGCCGAGAAACAGCGGCGCGTCCGGCGCGCTCAGGCTGGCCTTGCTGTCGATCACGAAACTCGTCGCGTCCGGCTCCTCGACGGAAACGCCCATGGCGCGCAGTGCCTTCGCCATCAAAATCGTGTCGTCGCTTTTCAGCGCACCGGTGATCCGGCTCTGCCCCTTGGCGAGGGCGGCAAGGAGCAAGGCGCGGTTCGTGATTGATTTCGAACCGGGCGGCGTCACCGCCCCTGCGAGCGCGCGCTCGGGAGGAACGATCGTCAGCGCCGGGGCCGCGAGATATCGGTTTACCGGCATGGCTTACTGTATCCGGATGGTTTTCAATGTGAAAATCTGACTACGGCTCCGCCCGCACCCCGTCAAGTCGGCGGAGTGCCCCTGTGGGCCTAGACCATTCGGTCTTCGCCGCTCCAAAGGCTTTCGCCGTTCTGATCGACGATCAGCTTCGCCTTGCCGAGTGCGGCGGTCTTCGCTGAATCCTCGTCGGGCAACAGGTCGGCCCGCACGAACTTCCGTTCGACCTTCAGATCGCCGACCTGCTTGCGCAGAGCGCCTGCAACGCGCCACTGGCCGCCTTCCTTGACCGGCTGCGCGAAGAGTTCGACGTCCTTGTAGACCTCGTCCGGATCGCCGGATGGCGGCGAATTCTCATTGGCCGGCGCGCCAAACAACCGTTTCAGAAATCCCGCCATTTCGTACCTCCTGATGACTTAACCATGGGTCGCCCCGTCCGACCTGTCAATTGTCGCCCATGTCACGCGCTTGACACCGATCTGCAATGAGACTGCAATCAAATACGGGTTGGGTGCCCGCGGTTTGTTCCTACAGGTGGAGAACGATGATGTCCCATATTAATCCCATGTCTGCACTGCATCCGATTACGCGAAGGTCGCTGCTCGCCGGAACGGCGGCAACCGGCGCGCTGATCGCCCTCCATCCGTTTGCGGCGCGTGCCCAGGCCAATCAGGCGCATCTGCGCATCATGGAAACGACGGATATCCACGTCGCGGTCCTGCCCTACGACTACTATGCCGATCGCCCCAACGACACGATGGGCCTCGCCCGCACTGCCTCGATCATCGACGGTTTCCGCAAGGAAGCGACCAACACGATGCTCATCGACAATGGCGACTATCTGCAGGGCAACCCGATGGGCGACTGGATCGCCTATGAACGCGGCATGGACGGCGACGTGGTCCATCCGGTGGTCGAGGCGATGAACGTTCTCGGCTATGATTGCGGCACGCTCGGCAACCACGAATTCAATTACGGCCTGTCCTTCATGGACAAGGTCAATTCCGGCGCCAACTACCCGATCGTCTGCGCCAATCTGGTCAACGGCACCGAACTCGCCGCCAACCCGCGCGACGACAAGCTCTACATGAAACCCTATGTCATCCTCGACAAGACCGTGACCGACGGCGCCGGTGAGGAGCAGACAGTGCGCGTCGGCTTCATCGGCTTCGTCCCGCCGCAGATCATGACGTGGGATTCGCGCCATCTCGTCGGCAATGTCATGACCCGCGATATCGTCGAGACGGCGAAGGCATGGGTTCCGCAAATGAAGGAGGACGGCGCCGATATCGTGATCGCCCTCTCCCACTCCGGCATCGACGGCGTTCAGACCGAGATGATGGAAAACGCCTCGCTCTTTCTTGCGGGTGTCGACGGCATCGACGCCGTCTTCACCGGTCACCAGCACCGCGTCTTCCCGGGCGATTTCGACGGCATAGAGGGCGTTGACAACGTCAAGGGCACACTGATGGGCAAGCCCGCCGTGCAGGGCGGCTTCTGGGGCTCCCATATGGGCCTGATCGACCTGATGATCGAGCGCGACGGCAACTCTTGGAAGGTGATCGACTCCACCGTCGAGACGCGGCCGATCTCCAAACGCAACGAGGATCGGTCCGTCACCGCGCTGGTCGAAAACCTGCCGGCGGTCGAGGAAGCGGTCATCGACGAGCATGAAAGCACGCTCGCCTATGTGCGCACACCGGTCGGCGAAACCTCCGCGCCGCTCTATTCCTATTTCGCGCTCGTTGCCGATGACCCGTCGGTCCAGATCGTCAGCCAGGCACAGATCTGGTACGTTTCGGACCTGCTCAAGGACGGCGAATATGGCGATCTGCCGGTGCTTTCGGCAGCTGCGCCCTTCAAGGCCGGCGGGCGCGGCGGACCGGAATATTACACGGACGTCCCGGCCGGTTCCGTTGCCATCAAGAATGTCGCCGACCTCTACCTCTATCCGAACACCGTGCGTGCAGTCGCCATTGACGGCGCCACGGTGAAGGAATGGCTGGAAATGTCGGCCGGCATCTTCAACCAGGTCGAGCCGGGCAAGGCCGACCAGCCGCTGATGAACCCGGACTTCCCGTCCTACAATTTCGACGTGATCGACGGCGTCACCTACAAGATCGACCTGTCGAAACCGGCGAAATACACCTCCAAGGGCGAGATCGCCAATGCCGACTCCAGCCGTATCGTCGACCTGATGTTCGACGGCAAGCCGATCGATCCGGCGCAGAAATTCGTCGTTGCGACCAACAACTACCGCGCCGGCGGTGGCGGCAATTTCCCGGGCATCAACAATGACGTGGTCATCCTGTCCGCACCGGACACGAACCGCGACGTCATCGTCCGTTACATCGTCGATCAGGGCACCATCAATCCATCGGCGGACGCCAACTGGACCTTTGCCCCGGTCGAAGGCGCCACGGTGATTTTCGAAACCGGGCCGAAAGGCGCGCAATATGCCGGAGACGTGAAGGGCGTGAAAATCGAGCCCGCCGGCGATGGCGAAGGCGGCTTCGCGAAATTCCGCATCACGCTCTGACGTCCGCCCCCCATCACGGTTCGAGCCTTCTTCGGGCCGCCGGTCTCAACCGGCGGCCCATTCTTTTCGCCAATTGCCAACGCCTCGGTTGACCTTTACGAATACGTCAAAAATCGACGGGCAAGTTCGAACGCGCCCGTATCATGGGCGGAAACACATGGCCGAAGACAACCCCCGGAAGGGCCGCTCGCGGATCAAAACCGTGCTTACCATCCTCCTTCTCATCCTCGTCGCCTTCGCGATGGCATGGGTTTTCGGGCCACGCACGCCGGTCGACCTTTCCGTTCGTTTCGATCCGGCAACGATCGGAAGCGACGTCGATACATGGCTTGCCGAAGAGGAAGGCAAAGTCCCCGACCTGCGCGAAAATGCGACAAAAGAGATCGTCTGGGCCTATCCTGAATCGCGTGCCAAGACGCCCGTTTCGATCGTCTATCTGCACGGCTTCTCCGCCGCAAAGGGCGAGTTGCGGCCTGTCCCGGACATGGCCGCCGCGGAACTCGGCGCGAACCTCTATTACGCCCGCCTCGCCGGCCACGGTCGCGACGGCGACGCCATGGCCGAGCCCTCCGTCAACGACTGGATCCAGGATTTGGCCGAGGCCGTCGCCATCGGCGAGAGGATCGGCGAAAAAGTCGTGATCGTCGCCACATCGACAGGCGCGTCGCTCGCCGTCCTGGCGGCGAACCTGCCGGAATTCGAGAACCGCATCGTCGGGTTCGTGCTGGTCTCGCCCAATTTCAAGATCCGCGCCGCCGGCTCCGGACTGCTCACATGGCCCTTCGGCGACACGATCGCCCGCATCGTTATCGGCGCGGAGCGCGGCTTCGACGCCCAAAACGAAGAGCATGGCCGGAACTGGACGACGCGCTATCCGACGTCCGCGCTGATGCCAATGGCGGCGATGGTCAGCCGCGCCGGCGCCCTGCCCTTCGAGCAATTCACGACCCCGGCGCTCTTCGTCTACCATCCGGATGACGCCGTGGTCGACGAGACGGTAACCGCCCAGATCGCCGATCGCTGGGGCGGCCCCGTGACGGTCCTGGAACTGGAGACGACCGACGACCCCTACAATCATGTGGTCGCCGGCGATATTCTCTCGCCATCCAACAATGAGACCGTCGCCACGGCGATCGTGGAGTTCGCGCGGTCGCTTTGAAGCGCGGTGCACCGCAACATGATCGCGTGCAATGCGGTTGAAAAGTTCGCCGCAATCACCACAATGGCAATCGGCTAATCGAAAAGCGGAGCACTATGCAGGCCCACGATCGCTTCCGGAACCTCGTCTACGGCATGGCGCTGGCGATCATGATCGGCTGGATCCTGTATATTGGCCAGAACGTTTTCGTTCCCGTCATCGCCAGCGTGATACTGACCTACATCGTCGTCGCGCTCGCACGCCGGATGGAGTTTCTCCCGGTGATCGGCAAATTGATGCCCGGCCCCGTCCGGTTCATCATCTCGCTCGTGGCGATCGGCTTCATCATTACCGGCTTCGTCCTGCTGATCATCCAGAACATCAACCAGGTCATCGCGCTGGTGCCGCAATACCAGGCGTCACTGCTGCGCATCATCCAGGGGCTTGCGGTGCAGTTCGGCTTCGAGACCGAGCCGACATGGGCCACGATCCGTCGCGACGTCTTCGGCGAAATCCGCCTGCAATCGCTGATCGGCTCGACGGTGACCTCCATCTCCGTGCTTCTCGGATCGGTCTTCGTCATCACGGTCTATACCGGCTTCGCGCTGGCCGAGCGCCGCATCTTCGCGCGCAAGCTCTCGCGCCTGGCCTCCGATCCCGACGACAGCGCCCTGATCGGCCAGATCGTCGACACGATAAACGACCGCATTGGCGACTATCTCGCCGCCAAGACATTCGTGAACCTCGTACTCGGCCTGATCTCCTATCTCGTGATGATCCTGATCGGGCTGGACTTCGCGGCCTTCTGGGGCGTGCTGATCGCGCTCCTGAACTATATCCCCTATATCGGCTCCATGGCCGGCGTGCTGGCCCCGACGGCGATCGCCATCGTCCAGTTCGAGGGCGACTGGTCGATGATCGCAACCTGTTTCCTCGGCCTGACCGTCTGCCAGATTTTTGTCGGCAGTTTCCTGGAGCCGACCCTGATGGGCCGCTCGCTCAATCTCAGCCCCTTCGTCATCCTGATTTCCGTCACCGCCTGGGGTTCGGTCTGGGGCATCTCCGGCGCACTGCTCGCGGTCCCGGTCACGGCCATCCTCGTCATCATCTTCTCCGAATTCGAGGGCACGCGCCCGGTCGCCATCCTGCTGTCGCGCTCCGGCAAGATACCGCCTCAACGCCACATGTCGGTCAATTCCGGCGGGCGACGACGAGCGCAGCTCATTCCGTCGCTCGATGAAGCGGAAGCCGCGGATGCGGCGGAGACAGCCGACGACGCGGCCTGACCGTCAGACCAGCAATCCGCCCATCAGATCGCTTTCGCCGATATCCTGCCAGGTCATGCCGGAATCGGTCATGCGCGCCATCAGCCCGGCGAAATTGGCAGGATTACGCGTCTCGATGCCGATCAGCACCGAGCCGAAATTGCGCGCGGATTTCTTCAGATACTCGAACCGGGTGATGTCGTCGTCCGGGCCGAGCAGGTCTAGAAAATCCTTCAGCGCGCCGGGTCGCTGCGGCATGCGCACGACAAAATATTTCTTCAGCCCCTCGGCGCGCAGCGCCCGCTCCTTCACCTCGGCCAGCCGCTCGAAATCGAAATTGCCGCCCGACGCGATGCAAAGGATCGTCTTGCCGGCCCGCTCGCGTTCCGGGATATCCTTGAGCGCATCGACGGTCAGCGCGCCGGCCGGTTCCAGCACGACGCCCTCGACATTCAGCATCTCGATGATGGTCGTACAAAGCCGGTCCTCGGGAACCAGCGTCACCTGGTTGGCCCGATAACGCTTGAGGAGCTCGAAGGGCCGCGCGCCGACCTGCCCCACCGCCGCGCCATCGACGAAATTGTCGAAGCCCTGCAGCTTCACGCGCTCGCCCTTTTCCAGGCTCTTGCGCAGGCTCGGTGCGCCGGCCGGCTCGACCAACGTGAAGTCCGCCTTTTCGCCCATATCGTCGAAATAGCGCGTCAGCCCGCTCGACAGTCCGCCGCCGCCGACCGCGGCCATCACGCGGTCGAAGACAACGCCTTCCGGCGCCTGCTCCAGCGCCTCGAGAGCGACCGAGGCCTGCCCCTCGATGATGTCGTCATCGTCGAAAGGCGGCACCATCACCGCGCCCTCGGCCTGCGCATAGTCCAGCGCCGCGCGGTTGCAGTCGTCGAAATAGTCGCCGATGAGCCTGATCTCGATATTGTCGCCGCCGAAGGCCCGCGTCTTGGCGATCTTCTGCTGCGGCGTGGTGACCGGCATGAAGATCACGCCCTGCTTGCCGAAGTGGCGACAGACGAAGGCCAGCCCCTGCGCGTGATTGCCGGCCGACGCGCAGACGAACGGCCCCTCCGTCCCTTCGGCGAGACGCTTGCGGATGAAGTTGAATGCGCCGCGGATCTTGTAGGACCGCACCGGCGACAGGTCCTCGCGCTTGAGGAAGACCCGGCAGCCATATTTCTGCGACAGGAAGACGTTTTCCTGCAGCGGCGTTTCGGGAAAGAGGTCGCGCATGGCCCGTGCGGCCTCGGCGACAGCGGCAGTAAACTCGCTCATGGGGGCTATTCCAACTTGCACGTCCTGCGATATTCAGGTGGCGCTCGATCGACAGCCGGTCTATAGGCCCGCTGCCGGTTTGGCCAGTGCGTCCGTAACGGGCAAGACGGCGGGAGACGCCATGAAAGGCAGAAATCTGCGCGCGGCAATGCATGTCAGCGCCGTATTCGCGACCTGGCTCGCCGCGCTGATGCTGATTCCGGCGCTGGTCGATCTCTATTACGGCAATCCCGACTGGATCGTCTTCGCGATCTCCTGCGCGGTGATCGCGGCGCTGGCGACCATCGTCGCGGCGGCGACGCGCGGCATCCGTCCAACCTATTCGACCCGCTTCGCCTTCCTGCTGGTCAACCTTCTGTGGCTGACCTTCGCGGTGGCCGGCGCGGTGCCCTTCGTGGAATCGTCGCTGCAACTCTCGCTGGCCGACGCCTTCTTCGAATCGATGTCGGGCATCACGACGACCGGCTCCACCGTCATTACGGGGCTCGACGGCCTGCCGCCCGGACTTTTGCTGTGGCGCTCGATGCTGCAATGGGTCGGCGGGCTCGGCGTGATCGGCCTGGGCCTGTTCATCCTGCCCTATCTGAAGATCGGCGGAAGTTCGGTCTTCAAGCTGGAAAGCTCCGACCGCTACGACCGGCCATTCTCGCGCATGACGACCTTCGCGGTCTCGATCATTGGCATCTACATGGCCTCGACATTCATCTGCGCGACGCTCTACGCGATGACCGGCATGACCGGCTTCGACGCGATCAACCACGCCATGACCACCGTCTCCACCGGCGGCTATTCCACCCACGACGCCTCGTTCGGTTATTTCGAGAACCTGTCCACCCAATGGGTGGCGATCGTCTTCATGCTGATCGGCGCGACGCCCTTCACCGCGCTGGTGGTGCTGATGCTGCGCGGGCGCATCGACATGTTCCGCGACAATCAGGTCATCGTCATGCTGTGCTACACGCTCGGCCTCGGCATCGTGCTCGCCATCTATCTCGACGTCACCCACACCGAGGAACTGGGCCTCGGCATCGAGCACGCGATCTTCAACATCGTCTCGCTGGTGACGACGACCGGCTACGCCAATGCCGACTACCTGCAATGGGGACCTTTCGCCATCGCGCTGGTCTTCATGGCGACCTTTCTGGGCGGCTGTTCCGGCTCGACGGCGGGCGGCGTGAAAACCTATCGCTGGATCGCCCTCTACGGGATCATGCGCCGTGCCCTCGACCGCTTCATCTATCCGCACGCCGTCCAGAGCGTCCATTCCGGCAAGGACGTCGTCGGCGAGGACACGCTGGAAGTCGTGCTGCTCTATTTCACCGCCTTCATCCTGATGTGGAGCCTGTTGACCGTCGCGCTGACGCTGACCGGCACGGATTTCCTGACCGCGCTGTCAGGCATCCTGACGGCGCTCGCCAATGTCGGTCCGGGCCTCGGCGAGGTGATCGGCCCCGCCGGCAATTTCGCTCCGCTCTCCGACGCGGCGAAATGGATCCTGTCCTTCGCCATGTTGCTCGGCCGCCTCGAAATCTTCACCGTGCTGGTGCTCGCCGCACCCGCGTTCTGGCGCGAGTAACCGCGCGCCATCGCTGCCGCATGGAACCGGGTTGTCCCCTTCAATGCATTTCAGCCTGCAACGGAACCGATATGCGCTGCCTCTCGCCTTTGGCTCGAACGCGCTTTGCGATGCAGCTGTTTCAACTCAAACCTGAACTGCGCTAATTCGCGCGCGTCTCCACCCCACGGAAAACGAGCTTGCGAAATACGGACATCTTGAGCGGCGCCGACCTGACGCAATCCACCTTGTACGGCGGCAGGTGTTCGCCCTCGTCATGCAGCCGGATCGTGTTGTCGATCACCATCGCGATGCAGATGACGGGTCGCGAGCATCCGGCGCACTCCGCCAGAACCTCGACATGGCGCACGGGCGTCTCGATATAGGCCTGCGGCAATTCTTCTGCCGTGACGATCTTCGGCGGAAATTCCAGATACGCGTCCGGGCTCAACCCGAACGGTTTCATTTTCGCGGCGGACAGCGCTGCGATCTCAATCAGTTCCACTAAGCACCCCCATAGTTCCCTTGCGTAAATACAAACTTACCTAACGTAAATGCACAAGGCGGCGGAGGGTTCCAGCAAAATCGGGAGCCGCCAGGTTTCGGTTCGATGCCGGTTTCGGGCGCGACCAAATCCAGGCGCTACGACCCATTGCGATTGTTCATGTTATGTTCGATAAACAAGGCCATGGCAGGCCCCATTCGCACGATCCGACAAGCCGCCCGTCACGGGATGATCCTGGCCGTCACTTGCCGGGGCTGCGGCCATGTCGCGCGTTTCATGGCGAGCGACGTGGTGCAGTTCGTCAATCCCGTGCGGGAGATCGAGGCCCTGCCCTTTCGCTGCGGCGAATGCGGGGTGAAGGACTGTTCGGTGAAGGCCAGCGAATATGACCGGGACCGGCGACCGGACATCGTGGTGTGGCGGCCGATGCGGCTGCGGTAGCGAACGTTGTGCCGCAGACCTCCATCGCGATCCGGACCGAAACAACCCGGATATATCAGCGGCAATCTGCGACGTTGCCCTAAACGGTCGCGAAATGCCCGCTATTCCGTCTCGCGCCTCAGCTCACGCGCCAGCCAGTCCGGTATTTCGATGCCCATGTCGGCGAGACGGCCCGGCAAGGCCGGGAAATCGCTCAATCCGAAGTGCTGCAGGAGCCCGATGCGCGCGTGCATTCTGAAGCCGGCATCCGCCCAGGGCGCCGCATTCGACATGAAATCTTCGTACATGAGACGCGCAAGCACCGGAACGGCGCGATCAGGGTCCCATTGGATGACCGCGGTCGCCGCGGCCAACCGCAGTCCCGGCGAAGCGTCGAACAACAATCCTTCGAGGGCGGTCTTGCCCGCGGCCGATTGCGTCAACTCTCCAATCAGCGCGACGCCTGTTTCCGCGTACCGCTCGATTGCGGTCTCGTCGTCGTGACGCGTTGCGGTGTCCCAGCGCATTTGCGCATCGATCAGTCGATCTATGTTTTTTCGAGTATCTTTTTCAGTAGGCGGCTGGATCAAATCCAAATTCCCTCAAACATATCTTTATTAGATCTAACCCAAAATTGTATTGAAATGAAAAAGATTGAGGCTCGACAACATATCTGAGCCTCGGACCAACCCTAAGAAATCTGCTTTGCATCCGCGTGGTAACGCATCGATGGACTTCGACCGGCAAGCGATCAAGTTATCGGTGGAGTTTACGAATTCAATCGGGAAGAGACCATATTTCGCAGTCCTTTTCTCGACGATATGATGCCACTCCATTCCATCACCTGCGGGACCTAGAAACCGCTTTACTTCCGCAAAATTCTCGTACCAAACTAAATCGAGATCAGGTCGACGATTACTTGGGAAACCAATTCTTCCTGTTTCAAAATCAAACTCCTCCTTGGACGGAAAGAGCTCCTCAGACATCCAATATTTCGGCAACCGCATGAGATAAGACCGCGCTCTTTGGGAGGCGACTCGCAACGCGATTTTCCCGCCTTCCTTCAGTACAGGCAGGATAACTGGCCCTAAGCTCGCCACCTGCGTGGCACCGCCATCTGTCCATTGGCCGCCATCCGGATGGCCTCTAGGTACGCGCGGCTGTTTCTGCCAGTAAGGATTGTATTTCAGCGCTAGCGCCAACCGAATTGCCGCAGCTTCAAGCCCTAGCCCAACTAGCTTCTGCCTTATGGATTTCAGAGGCTTGATTTGATGATGGTCCTGCACTTTTGCCGCTCCGATGGCTCATCGGACTCAGCGTACGTGCGAATGGCGATCGGCGGATAAGCCCACTAAGTAGGATTGCCGAAATGGATTCGCCGAAAAGTAATTGTTTGAGCAAATCAGCTAGGTACTAAAGATCGGCACGAGATACCCTGGCAAAAATCTATCCAACCAAAACACAAAAACGCCCCGCCCCCTTTCGGGAGCGGAGCGCTCTGACCAAATCAACCAGTCCTGAAATTCAGGCGGCCTTCTTCACCTGTTCGGCGCGGGCGCCCTTCAGCGCTTCCGCCCAGCTTGCCAGTTCGGCGAACATGCCGGTCGCGCCCTGGACGACTTCCGGCGCCGGCTCGAAGCTGCCGGCCTCGTCGATGAAGTTGAAGACGAAGGGGATCGGCACTTCCTGCGGCAGCGGCATCATGCCGGCCGCCGACATCAGCACCTTGGTCGTCTGCATGGCGCGCACGCCGCCGGACATGCCGCCATAGCCAACCAGTCCAACCGGCTTCCTCTTCCATTCCGCATGCAGCGTCTGGATCGCGTTGACGGTCGAAGCGGCCGGGAAATAGTCGTATTCCGGCGAGACGAAGACGTAGGCGTCGGCATCCGCGTTCACCGCGCTCCAGCGCTTGGTGTGCTCGTGCTGGTAATCCTGCATGGCCGGGTGCTTCGGTTCGTCGAGCAGCGGCAGCTCGAAATCGGCGAGATCGACGAGATTGACCTCGAAATCGGAATTTTCCTTGGCGAAATCAGCCACCCACCTGCCTATCTTGGGCCCGATGCGGCCCGGCCGGATGGAGGTAACGATCACGTTGAGCTTGAGTGACATGTTCTGTCTCCTGAATATTCAGTTGCTGGCGTTGCATCTTGGCGTGGCGCCATAGTGTTTCTCTGCGCTGTCGCCTCCAGACAAAGCCCGTCCGTTCCGGCAGCGGGCACTTCGGTGCCCGGTTCGGTCGCGGTGCTGCATCCGGAGATGACGTAACGGTAGGAAAAAGATACCGGGTATTGAATTGATACCGCCGTAGCTTTTTGATACCGGGGCCTTATGTAAACCCTATGCCGCGCCGCACAAGACGGCACTTTTTTGCAACCGGGTTACCGGGAAGGAACAGGGTCACCATGGAGAAACCGTCCCACATCAACGAGATCGGCCAGATGTGCCGGCCTGTCGGCCAGCTTTTGCAGTCAATCGGGTCGAAATGGGTGGTTTTGGTGCTGATCAGGCTGTCGGAACGGCCGAAGCGCTTTTCCGAGCTGAAGCGCGAGATCGGCACGATCAGCCAGAAAGTGTTGACCAGTGTGTTGCGGGATCTTGAACGCAACGGCATCGTCGACCGCACCGTCACGCCCTCGATCCCGCCGCGCGTCGATTACAAGCTGACCGATCTGGGCGAATCGCTGCTGGAGCCGATCCATGCGCTCGGCGTCTGGGCAATCGAGCACGAGGGCGATGTGAGCGAGGCACAGAAGCGTTTCGAGGCACAGACAGAGCCCGCCTGACCGCGATTGTCGCGCACTGGCTTCCGATCTATCATTCCGCAAGGGAAGATAGTCGGAGGCGGTTCATGGACGATTTCGGCGCATTCAGCGCACTCGAGCAGCAGGGCTGGTCTGACGACGCCACCGCCTCGGCCTATGCGAGCGCCTTCGCCGACGCGGCGCTTCAATGCGTGCCCGCCATGGTGGCCGCGGTCCGCGCCAGCCCCGGCGACCATGCGCTCGATCTGTGCTGCGGACACGGCATCGTGGCGCGCGGTCTCGCCGATGCGGGCGCCGCCGTCACCGGCATAGACTTCTCCCCCGCCATGCTGGCGCTGGCGCGCAAATCCGTGCCCGAAGGCACGTTCCGGAAGGCCGACGCCACTGCCCTGCCCTTCGACGACGACTCCTTCGACGTGATCACCATCGGCTTCGGCGTGCCGCACCTGCCGCATCCGCCGCATTGTTTCGCCGAGGCGCGCCGCGTGCTGCGCCCCGGCGGCCGCATCGCGTTCTCGGTGTGGCAGGCGCCGCCAGCATCGCAGGCCTTCGGCTTCGTCTTCGCCGCCGTCGCGGCGCATGGCGACCCGTCTGTGTCCCTGCCGCCCGCACCCGGCGCCCATGATTACGCCGATCCCGACGTCGCCGGCCCGGCGCTCCGCGAGGCGGGGTTCGGCGATGTGAAACTGGGACCGGTCGACAGCCACTGGATCGTGGACGATCCCTGCGCGCCCTTTGACTATTTCATCGAGGGAACGGTTCGCGGCTCAGCCCTTTTGCGGCCGCAGCCGGAGACGAACAGGAAGGCGATCCGGGAGTTCGTCGGCAAACAGGTCATCGCGGCCTGTGGAGAGACGGCGCCGTGGCGCGTGGCCATACCTGCCGCGATTGTTTCCGCCCGCGTGGCGAACTGACGGACGGAGGAGACCGTGAGCGACGACAGCGCGAAGGTGGAGGCCTTCTACGCGAAGGACGGGGCGTGGCGCGAAGAATTGCTGGCGCTAAGGGCGATCCTGCGCGAGATGCCGCTGACCGAGGAATTCAAGTGGTACTCGCCGGTCTACACCGCCCATGGCGGCAACGTCGCCATCGTCTGGGGATTCAAGGACTATTGCGGCCTCGGCTTCTTCAAGGGCGCACTCATGAAGGACCCCGAAGGCGTCCTCGTCCAGCAGGGCGAGAGTTCGCGCTCAGCCCGCGTTATGAAGTTTCATGGCGTCGATGAGATCGCCGAACAGGAAGCTGTCATCCGCGCCTATGTCGCCGAGGCGATCGCCAACGAGAAGGCAGGGCTGAAGGTCGACCTGCCAAAGGACGATTTCGACTATCCCGAAGAACTGGTCGACCGGCTCGACGGCGACCCGGAGTTCCGCGCGGCTTTCGAAGGACTGACGCCCGGCCGCCAGCGCGGCTGGGTGCTGCATTTCTCGCAGCCGAAGCAATCGAAGACCCGCGTCTCGCGCATCGACAAGGCCGCGGCGAAGATCCTCGCCGGCAAGGGCATGCACGACCGCTGACGGCCTCTGCGGATCATTCCTCCAGAAGGTGCTCGTAGCGCTTGTCGGTCAGCGTCTTGAGGAAGGCCACCAGCGCATCGATACGCTGGTCGTCGAGCGCCGGGCCGTGCGTCAGTTCCTTCTCCGACAGGTTTTCCGGCACCTCCGGCGCGGCGAAGGGTTCGCCCGTCTCCGGGTTGATCAGCCGCTCCGGGTTCTTGGTGTTGTACTTGTTGTAGAACACCACGACCGAGCGCAGATCCTCGAACACGCCATTGTGCATGTACGGCCCGGTAACCGCGACATTGCGCAATGTCGGCGTGCGGAACCGGCCGCGCATGGCGGGGTCGTCGACCCCCGGATTGGCGAGCAGGCCTTCATCGATCGTGCCCGGCTCCGAACCGTTCATCGCACGCAAGGCGGTGTTCTCGGGCGTGCCGATATTGTGGAATTTGTAATCGGAGAAGGTCTCGCGCGGATCGATGGCGCTTTTCGCCAGCTGGTGGCACTGGTTGCAGTTGGTAAATTGCTGCGAGAAGAACAGCAGCCGGCCCAGCTCTTCCTTGTCGGTCAGCTTTTCCTCGCCGCGCAGGAAGCGGTCATATCTGGAATCGAAGGGCGCGAAGGTATCGGTCCGTTCGAAGGCCGCGATGGCGCGGGTCATCGCGTCATAGGCCTTGTCGGTATCCGCCAGCGTGCCCTCGCCGAACAGCGCGGAAAATGCGGCGTCATAGTCGGGGTTCTCGCGCAGCCTTTCGACCACCGAGGCCTCGTCGGGCATGCCCATCTCCATCGGATTGAGCGGCGGCCCGCCGGCCTGTTCCTCCAGCGTCGCGGCACGCCCGTCGAGGAACTGCCCGCCGATCCATTCGCCATCGGCGTTCCTGTGAAACTCCGGCGAGAAGGACGCATAGGCGGCCGTCGGCGCGTTGCGATCGCCGAGCGACACGCCGTCATCGCCGGGCGATGCCATGCCGCGCGGATCGGCGAAGCCGAAATTCGGATCGTGGCACGACGCGCAGGCCTGGGTGCGATTGGCCGAGAGATTGGTGTCGAAGAACAGCGCCTCGCCCAACGCTTCCAGCGTAACCGGAGGCGTTGCCTGCGACTGGCCCGATACCGCAACGGCGAAAACCGTCGCCATCGCCGCTGTAAAACCGATCGCTGCTGCCGCACGCCGCATGGCCGCGCCTCCTATCTTGACTATTTTTGTCATATTAAGAGTGCGCGCTCTGAGACGCAATTGATCTCGATCAAGTTTCGGGGCATCGGCGGCAAAAATGAGCCGGTGCCGGAGAAGTCACGGCTACTCAACAAACGCGAACGTCACCGGCGAAACAACAGCTTCGTCAACGATCGAATACGTCGCTACACGAACACATCCACTTCATCGAAGTTACGGGCATCCCGGACCAACCCTGGGCTAATTCTCGCGGCGCAATCCGCGGGATGTCTTTTCCGGAAGCGTGATCCCCATCGCGGCAAGGCGATCGGGCAATTCCGTGGGATCGAATAAGTCCAGTCCGAAATACTTCTGAAGCGCGTATCTGGCCTCTCTGACAATGAGAACAGCCTCGACTGAAACACTCTGTGGATCTGACTGCTCGTAAAGGAGACGGGCGAGAACCGGAATCGCTCGATCCGGATCCCACTCCATCACACGGCGCGCAGCTCTGCCCCGCGTGGACGGATCGGGATCATTCATCAGCCTTTCGAGGGCCATTCTTCCCTCCAAGCCGGTCTTCGCCAGAACATCCAGCACTTCGGTCACTTTTTCAACATGCCGATTGGCAGCAGGAATATCGCCTCGGCGCTGCGCCGCGACTTGAAGAGCCTGATACTTGAAAAAACGCCTGGTCCAACCCTCGGCGTCTCCAACGGAAGGTTTCGGGGTCATAGCCGCATTCTTCAGGCGATTGTCGATAATGTCCAAGCCTAGAATTTACTGAGCCCGACACGGCCCCTGCTCGACTGCAAAACGCATGGCGCGAATCTCCGCACCAATCGCCCTCCGCGTTTCGCCTGGACAAGCGTAAGCGCGCATGAAACGCGACGGCTTTAGTACGCAAACAAGTTCGAGCAACAATCCAATCCGTCGCTACACGAACACGTCCACCTGCTCGAAGGTCCGCACATCCACCAGCCCGACATCGGAAATGCGCAGTTCCGGTATCACCACCAGCGCCAGCAGCGAGTGTTGCATGTAGGCGTTGTTGAGGGTGCAGCCCATTTCGCGCATCGCGGCGCCGAGGATGTCGGTCTTGGCGGCGACGATCTCGGCGCGCTCGTCGGACATCAGGCCCGCGATCGGCATTTCGACAAGCGCCAGTTCCTCGCCCTTCGAGATCATCACCACTCCGCCGCCGACCTCGCCGAGGCGGTTGGCGGCGATCGCCATGTCCTCGCGATTGGTGCCGACGACGATCATGTGATGCGAGTCATGCGCCACGGTCGAGGCCATGGCGCAATCCTGCGTGTAGCCGAAACCCGAAACGAAGGCATTGGCGACCGTGCCGGTGGCGCGATGCCGCTCGACAAGCGCGATCTGGCAGACATCGTTCGGGCGGTCCATCTGGACGATACCGTCCTCGACGGAAAGCCTTGCCTCCAGCGCCCGTGTCGGCGCCTGGTTCTCGATCACGCCGATCACGCGCACATCGACCTCGCCGGACGGCTTCGGCGCGCGGATCAGGAAATCATCCGCCGCGAGCGTCTTGCCGAGCTTTACCGTGTCCTTGGCCTCCGCCGGATAATCATAGGGCGGAATCTCGACGGTCAGCTTGCCGTCCTTGGCGAGTTGCGCGCCACGCCCGTAGACCTCGTCGATCGACAGCTCGGCGAGGTTGGAGACGATCAGGAAATCCGCGCGACGGCCAGGCGCGATCGATCCAAGTTCGCGCTCAAGCTTGAAATGCTGGGCGGTGTTGACGGTCGCCATCTGGATGGCAGTGACCGGCGCGAGCCCTTGCGCGATGGCATGGCGCACGACACGGTCCATATGCCCGTCCCGCACCAGCGTGCCGGAATGGCTGTCGTCGGTGCACAGGATGAAATTGCGCGGATCGATCCCCTGTTCGGTGACCGCCTTGATCTGCTCGGCGACATCGTACCATGCGGAGCCGAGGCGCAGCATCGCCTTCATGCCCTGCCGCACGCGTGCGATGGCATCTTCGGCGCGCGTGCCTTCATGGTCGTCTTCCGGCCCGCCCGCGACATAGCCGTGGAATGGCAGGCCGAGATCGGGCGACGCATAGTGCCCGCCGACGGTCTTGCCCGCCTTCACCGTCGCCTCGATGGCCCCGACCATGGTCTGCTCGTTCGCGGCGACGCCCGGGAAGTTCATCACCTCGCCAAGGCCAATGATATTCGGCCACGCCATCGCCTCGCCGATTTCGTGCGGGCCAAGCGACGCGCCGGCATGCTCCAGACCCGGCGCGGAGGGCACGCAGGACGGCATCTGGACGAACACATTGACCGGCATCGCTTCGGCCTCGTCATGCATCATCCTGACACCCGGCAGGCCCAGCACATTCGCGATCTCGTGCGGATCGACGAACATGGAGGTCGTACCGTGCGGCACGACGGCGCGCGTGAACTCCGTCACCGTCACCATGCCGCTTTCGATATGCATATGCGCGTCGCAAAGGCCCGGAACGAGATAGCGACCGCGCGCATCGACCACCTTGGTGCCCTCGCCGATGCAGTGCGACGCATCGGGCCCGCAATAGGCGAACCGTCCATCGACAATGGCAAGATCGGTGGCCGGGATCACCTCGCCGGAATGGACATTGACCCACTTGCCGTTGCGCACGACAAGGTCGGCCATCTTGCGCCCCATCGCGACATTGACGAGGTCGCGGGCGCATTCGGTCCACGGCTTGGGCGGGGCGAAGATCGGTTTGGTCGAGGGCATGGCTGTCTCCGGGCGAGCATGACGACATTGCCCGTGAAATGGCCCAATTGCCAGCCCCGCGCAACGAATAGAAACGCCGGCACGATTCAGGGAATTTTCACCTCAGTGAGATAGCTCTTCATTGATGAAGGAATCTGAGTTCGGTCAAGCCGAATGAAAGCCATGTACGCGCCGAGCTGGACGATTTACCTGCGCAGTTGGTTAAACAGCCAACTTGAACCGACAGGTCACCCCCGAATAGACGGCCGAATCCGCGCGAGCCAGATCCAATCGGCGCTCCGATTCATGATCGGCAACATGCTCGTCAATATCATCAATGTGATCATTGTCGTGGCAGCGCTTTGGCGGAACACAAATGATCCGGCTCTGCTCGTCTGGGGCGGACTGGTGACCGCATATGCCCTGCGCGTTCTCTGGAAAGTGCCGAAGATCCGCAGACACTGGCAGGCCGATTCGAGCCGGAAGGGCACGATCGTTTCCGCGATCGCCAATTCGCTGTTTCTGGGAACCATCTGGGGGCTCATGCCTGCGATCTGGTTTCCAGCGGCGGGACATGAGCAGGAACTCCTGATCGCAACGGTCATAACGGGAATGATCGGAGCCGGCGCGTTTTCCCTTTCAAGTCTCCCGCTGGCGGCCTTCACCTATGTCGTCCCGATGGCAACTGGTGCGTATATCGGAGTATTCCGCACGGATATCGCGCATTTGTGGCCCGTTGCCTTCTTGCTGGGACTGTACTCGATAATCATCCTCTACACCGTTCACCGACTGTCGCAATTCTTCATCGAAAGGACCGTCGCCGAGGAAGCGACCCGGGAACGCGGCGAAGTCATCGAGCTGCTGCTTCGCGAATTCCAGGAAAACGGATCCGACTGGCTCTACGAACTGGACGACAGCCTGAAAATCGTCAGCTGTTCGCCGCGCATGAGCGCGGTCACACGCATGTCGAAATCCAGGCTGCTGGAACTGAAGTTCACGGACCTCCTCTGTCCTGAGGATCGGGATGCCTTGCTGAAGCGGATCGAGGGGCGATCGGCATTTCATGACTTCGTCTGCCGGGTCACGTTCGGCGACGTCGAGGCTTGGTGGTCCTTGACCGCCAGCCCCATCCTCGACAGGCGTGGTCGGCTCAATGGATGGCGAGGCGTCGGCTCCGACATAACGGAGCGCAAGCTGGCCGAGGATCGCATTGTCCGCCTGGCACAGACCGATGCGCTGACCGGACTGTACAACCGTTCCCGCTTTCGCGAAGTGGCCGAAAGCGCACTCGCCGACGCGCAGGTCACCGGCCGGTCGCTCGCGATAGGCACGCTTGACCTCGACTACTTCAAGGAAGTCAACGACACGCTCGGCCATGCGGTCGGGGACGCACTGCTGAAGGTTCTGGCCGAACGCCTGCTGGACCTTTCGGATAAAGAGCTGACGATTGGCAGGATCGGCGGCGATGAATTCGGCATCATTCTTCATGACGCCGGCGACAGCGATGCCGTCAACACGCAGGTGAACGAAATCATCGCCGCGGTTTGCGAGCCGATACATATTGACGGCAACGAAATCCGGGTCGGCGGCACGATCGGAATCGCCATGTCCGACGACAAGGTCCTGGACGTCGGCGATCTGATCCGCAACTCTGACCTCGCGCTCTACTTCTGCAAGACGACGGGGCGCGGCAGGGCCTGCTTTTACAACCGCGACATGCACAAAGACGCCGACCAGCAGCGCGTGTTGCGCGAAGACCTCCGAAAGGCCATCAGCGAGGAACAATTGCGCCTCGAATACCAGCCCGTTATCGACGCCGCCGCAAACCGCGTCGTCGGGTTTGAAGCCTTGCTGCGCTGGGACCATCCCGACATGGGCGCGCTCGCCCCGGACCGTTTCATCGGCCTCGCGGAAACGGCGGGTCTTATCGGGGCGATCGGGGAATGGACGCTGAAACGCGCCTGTCATGACGCCATGACCTGGCCTCAAGATATCCGGGTCGCGGTCAATATCTCCCCTGTTCAACTTGGCGAGAGCGACTTCGCTGCGTCGGTCAGGGCGGCCCTGGAGAAATCGGGGCTTCCCGCGAACCGCCTGGAACTGGAAATCACCGAGGCGGTGTTCATGCGCCGCGAAATGATGGCCGATCGCTTCATCGGGGAGATGAACCGGATGGGGGTCGCCGTCGCCCTCGACGATTTCGGCACCGGCTATTGCTCGCTTTCCTACCTCACGCGTTTCTCGGTTCAGAAAATCAAGATAGACAGGTCCTTCGTGTCCGGCGATCTCGCCTTCAGGGAACGCAACGCCATCATCTCCGCGGTCGTCGGCATGGCGCGCACACTTGACCTGAAAACAACGGTCGAAGGCGTCGAAACCGCGGCGGAACTCGCCTGGTTGACCGGGCTCGGCTGCAGGGAATTCCAGGGCTTCTACTTCGCCGGCCCCATGGATACAGCGGACGTGGCCGGATTTATCGACAGGTACAATGCGCCCACGCCCCCGCTCTCCGGGAAGAGTGTCGCAAGCCGCTCCTAAGCGCCTTCCAACGTGTGTCACGGAAGCGGTCAGACCGCGAAATCCGCCCCTTGCGGGCAATGCCGACAATGCTTGGCGAAACTCCAAAAAGAAAAGGCCGCGGTTATCCCGCGGCCTTCATTGTTTGGTCTCCGGTCAGGAGTGCCGGACGAAAGATCGGCGATCAGAACTCTTCCCAGTCGTCCTGCTTGACGGCGGCGTTGCCCTGGGTCGCGAAGCTCTTGGCGACACGCCTCTGCAATTCGGCAGGCTTCGCACCGGACGCGGACGCGGGCCTTTTCGATGCCGCGGTATTCGCGCCGCTCAGCTTGAACTGGCGAAGCAGGTCCGCCAGCGCCGTCGCTTCGCTGGCGAGGCTATGGCTGGCGGCCGTGGATTCCTCGACCATGGCCGCATTCTGTTGCGTGCCCTTGTCGACTTCGCCGATCGCCTGGTTGATCTCCTGCAGAGTGATCGACTGTTCCTTCACCGCCTCGACGATCGCCATCACGTTGGCGTTGACGTCCTGGACCTCGAGCACGATGGTCTCCAGCGCCTTGCCGGTTTCGCCGACCAGGTCAGAGCCGGTTTTCACCTGCTGCGCGGACGCGTCGATCAGGCCCTTGATCTCCTTTGCCGCGTTGGCGGAACGCTGCGCCAACTCGCGCACTTCCTGCGCGACGACCGCGAAGCCCTTGCCGGCATCGCCTGCGCGCGCCGCCTCGACGCCCGCATTGAGTGCCAGCAGGTTGGTCTGGAAGGCAATCTCGTCGATCATGCCGATGATGTTGCCGATCTTCTGCGAGGATTGCTCGATCGCTTCCATCGCCACGATGGCCTGCTTGACCACCGTGCCCGATTTCTCGGCCGAAGCCTTGGTGCGCGTGACAAGCGAGCCCGCCTCGTCGGCCCGTCCGGCGGATTCCTTCACGGAGGCAGTCACCTCCTCGACGGCGGCAGCCGTTTCCTCGACCGAGGCGGCCTGCTGCTCGGTGCGCCGGGAGAGGTCGTCGGCGGCGGAACGGATCTCGTCGGATGCGCCTTTGATCGTCGCCGCGTTCTCGCCGACATTGCGCATCGCTTCCTCGAGCCTCTCGATCGAGTGGTTGAAGTCGAGCCGCAACGAGTCGAGCGACGGAATGAAAGGCTCCCTGATGCGCTGTTCGAGGTCTCCCTCGGCGAGGGCTGAAGGCCGGCGCCGATCTCGTTGACAGCCACGACGCGCCCGGTGACGTCGGTAGCGAACTTGACCACTTTGCTGACCCGGCCATTCTCGTCGAAGATCGGATTGTAGGACGCGTTGATGTGAACCTCTTTTCCGCCCTTCCCTATTCGGCAGAACTCGGCGACCTGAGCTTTTCCCTCGTTGAGCTCACGCCAGAACTGAACGTATTCACCGCTTCCCGCATACGCGGCATCGACGAACATTCTGTGATGTTTGCCGACGATCTCGTCATGCCGGTAGCCGAGTGCGTTGAGGAAGTTGTCATTCGCCGTGATGATCGTGCCATCCGGCTGGAACTCGATCGTCGCCTGCACTTTCCCGACGGCATCCAACAGCGCCCGATAATCGAGATTGGCCAGCCGCTCCGCGGCATCGGCCCATTCAACGACATAGCCATTGAGTTTGCCGGCCGATTTCAACGGTGTAACCGCAAGATCGAACGTTCGGCTCCCGATACGGATGTTGGCCTTGTGCGGTTTTTTCAGTTCCGCCAGCATCTTGCGTTGATGATCCGGGTTCTTGTGAAAGCTGTCGATGCTGCGGCCCACAAGCTTGTCGGCCGAAAAGCCCGGAAGCTCCTTGCGCAGATCATCCTCGGCTTCACTGAGAAGCGCTCGAAGCGCGGCATTCATATAGGTGATGTTCAGGGATGCATCGGCGATCATTATATTGGCGCCTGAGCAGCCCTATTTGACGGGTCCAATGTGATTGTTAGTGCATGGCCGGTCTTCGGTCCATCGGGATGATGGCTTCCGGTGCCGGCGGGCGGTAGCCCAATGCGCTGT